>Ga0209784_100130_pt1 | contig 75773 bp, 66 predicted proteins | sample AraplaCvi_mLB_r2_2_FD_184284 | JGI IMG/M metagenome (GOLD analysis project Ga0209784, IMG submission 184284) | Arabidopsis root microbial communities from North Carolina, USA - plate scrape CL_Cvi_mLB_r2 (SPAdes) (version 2) | ecosystem: Host-associated > Plants > Roots > Endosphere | place: USA...
GGCCGAGGTACGCCACCCCTACCCTGTCCAGCACTTCGATTACGAAGGCGCGGGCCACGCCATCGTCTTCCCTTACGTGCCAACCACGCAGCTCGTCTATGCACATCCGGTGTCTGGGCGCATCAGCACCGGCGGCGGCGAGCCACGCGCCAACGCGCGCGCCGATGCCCAATCGTGGGCAGCGGTGCGGCGCTTCCTCGCCAGCGCAGTGGCTGCGCGTGGCGCCTCCGTACCCGACTCCCGGAGCCTTTCATCAATGGATTTCACGCCCACACAAGACGTGGTCGACCAGGTTGCCGACCTCGGCGACGGTAGCCCCACGCATGCGCTGCGCCACGCCCGCGAAAAAGTCGCAACGGCCACGCAAGGCAGCTACGAAGCGCTGTTCGACGCCGCCCTGCCCGGCCTCACGCTGGGCGAACGCCTGCTCGTGGCGCTGCACGCCTGCCGCCTGACGCCCGCGCCGGAACTGGCCGAGCACTATCACGCGCGCCTCGCGAACACGCCTGTCAACACAGATGCCCTGCAAGCGGTCGACCACGGCGATATAGACACGCTGACCGACGCACGCCTGCGCGCCATCCTCACCTTCACGCGCACGCTCGTCGAGCGCCCCATCGAAGGCGACCGCGATGCGCTGTTGCGCCTGCCCGCAGCGGGCCTCGCCACGGCCGACGTCGTGACGCTCGCGCAGCTCATCGCCTTCCTTTCGTATCAGACGCGGCTCATAGCCGGCCTGCGCGCAATGGACGAAGCCGCCGGCAGCGGCAGCGCCACCGCCTCCACGGAGACCGCAGCATGACCGAGATCATTCGCGCCCACGGCTTCACCAACGAATCGCTTGAGTGGCAGGCGTGGCTCGATGTGGTGGACCTCGACCGCGCCACGCCCGAGCAGATCGCCGTGCTGGAAGAAAGCCACCCCAAGGCGAAAACCTCGGATTACTACCGCTTTCTCGTTCACCAGCCCGAGATCCTGCGACAGCGCTCGGCGGCGTTCAACGCGATCATGTATGCGCCGGGCGGCCTGTCGCGTGCTGAACGTGAACTCGCCAGCGCCGTGGTGTCGCGCGTGAACGGCTGCGTGTATTGCGCGTCTGTCCACGCGCAACGCTTCGAGCAGCTTGCCAAGCGCAACGACGTCATCAAGCAGGTCTTTGAAGATCCGCACATCGCAGGCACGAATGCGCGTGAGCGTGCCATCGTGCTGTTCTCGATCGACCTGACACTGCGCCCTGGAGATGTGCGTGGCGAAGACCTGAAGCCGCTCAAGGATGCTGGCCTGACGGATGCGGAGATTCTCGACCTGATACATGCCGTGGCCATCTTTGCGTGGGCGAATCGCCTGATGCTGAATCTGGGCGAGCCCGTGTTTCCGGACGCGGCCTGAGCCGGGCGGCATCGCCCCAAAGAAAAAAAGCCGCAGGCACAAACCTGCGGCTTTTTCTTTGCAGACAGACTAGCGCACGCCGTCCGTCGTGGGTACACGCATGCCTTCGGTATAGGAATCGAATTTTCCAGCCCTTGCGCCATCCGCATGGACGTCGAACCTCGTGGCCAGACCGCCATCGGTGTAAGGATTGCGCGCCTCCATGGAGGCGGTGCCATCCGTGTACACATCCCGTGTGGCGCTCGCATACGTCACGGTTGCACCTAACGCCGCAATAATTGCCGTGACGACGACCCACAGTCTCTTGTCCATTTCACACCTCCTTTCCTGCAGGATGGGTGTCCTGCAACCAACTGATCAAAATGAGCATGCTCACGACGCGGGCCTCACGTTCTGGTTGACACGGAACAGGTTGCCGGGATCGTATCTGGCCTTGATCGCTGCCAACCTGGCGTAGTTGTCGCGGTAGGTGGCCTGCACCCGCTCCTGCCCCTCGTCCATCATGAAATTCACATAGGCGCCGCCTGCCGAATAGGGATGCAGTGCGTCCCAGTACCCCTTGCACCAATTCGTGATGCGCTCGCGCTGGCCAGGGTCGGGGTCAACGCCCACGATGACGGCCGCCCATTTCGAATCGCGGTAGGCGAACGGCGTCTCCTTGCGCCCCATGCGATGCACGGCAGCGTCGATCGGATACAGGTGCATCGTGGAATGCATGGTCGGCAGTTTCGAACCATGTTCCACATGCAGTGCAATAGCCTCTTCCGGCAGGTCGTTGACGAAGTCGGCCCGCCAATACCACTGCAGGCCGGGCGGATATAACGCATCAAAGGCGGTTTGCAACATCGGATAGGGCATGGCCCCTACGCCGTACAGCGCGGGCTGTTGCGCTCGAACTGGCGCGAATGCCTCTTCCGCCGCTGCAGGGTCGCCCGTGTAGCACCACACAACGCCGCACATCTTCTGCAGATGCAGCGCGGGCGGGAACGGTGGTGCTGGCGGCACCGTAAGAAAAGCGAAGAAGCCGTTGAGTTCGGGCGGTGCCTTCGGCAGGAAGTCGCGATACCAGCGCAGAACGTCGGCGGCTTTATCAAGCGGCCACAGCGTGGGACCCGCGACCACGCTACTCACCGCATGCAGGCGGAACTCGAATGAGGTTACGACACCGAAGTTGCCACCGCCGCCGCGCACCGCCCAAAACAGATCGTCATTGGCATGCGCATTGGCAGTTACGAAGCTGCCGTCGGCCAGCACGATATCGACCGACAGCAGATTGTCGATCGTCAGGCCAAAGCGCCGTGCCAGATGACCGATCCCTCCTCCCAGGGTTAGCCCGCCAACCCCGGTGGTGCTGATGATGCCCGCCGGCGTTGCGAAACCGAGTGCGTGCGTCGCATGATCGACGTCTCCCCATGTGCAGCCGCCTTCGGCGCGCACCGTGTGGGCGACAGGATCGACACGAATGCCGCGCAGACGGGCCAGATCGATCACCAAACCGTCGTCACACACACCCAGACCGCCGCCATTGTGAGCGCCACCGCGCACGGCCAGCAGCAAGCCGTTGTTGCGCGCAAAGTTGACTGACGCAATCACGTCGGCTACGTCTGAACACTGCGCGATGAAGCGCGGCCGCTTGTCGATCATCGCGTTGTAGACACGGCGTGCCGCGTCGTAATGCGGATCGTCCGGTTCGACGAGCGGCCCCCGCAATTGCGCACGGAAGGCCTGCACCGTGGTGTCTTCGAGCATGTTGATCTCCTGGGCAAGCGCCACGGAACCGATCTGGCTGGGTCTGCAGAGCGGAACATCAGGCGTGGGGGATGGTGAAGGAAGTCTAGAAGCGGGACATCGCCAGTTCTATCCGCTGCCTTGATCATTCTTGTGTGGCGGTCGGTCTGCCCTGGGATAGTCAATACTGACTATTTGTTTTGCCCCATCTTCGGCCTTCAATAAAACGCAATGGCGGCATGGCCCGTCGAAGCGTCAGGAGGGAAGAAAAATGCCGCTGTTTCTCATCGAACGTCAGTTTGCGGAACAATTGGAGATCGGCGCCGCAAGCGTTGCGAACATCCAGCACATCAATGCAGATGTTGGTGTGAACTGGGTCTTCTCTTTCCTCTCTGCCGACCGCAAGAAAACCTATTGTCTTTACGAGGCCCCAAGCGCGGATGCCATCCGACAGGCGGCACACCTGGCAAGCCTGCCTGCTGACGTCGTGATCGAGGTGACCCAAGTGCGTCCGGAGAGCTTCGTGTGACGCTCTGCAACCATGCATTGCGCTCGCTGCCACCGATTGTGCCGGCCCGACGCGAGGTTTTGCGACGGCTGCGGCATGCCGCTACCGGCTGAATCTGCAGCGCTAAGCGACAGCACCCGCAACACCGCCAGTGCGCCAGCGACGGTGCGCTTCGTTGGCCGCGAGCGTGAGCTCGAGGTACTGGGCCACCTGCTGGCGCGAGCGCAAGACGGTACTGGTGGCATTGCTGCGTTGGCGGGGGAACCCGGCATTGGCAAAACGCGCACCGCCGAAATTGTTGCCCAACAGGCCGAGCAACGCGGCATGCAAGTGCTCTGGGGCCGCTGTAACGAGGAGCCCGGCGCACCGCCCTACTGGCCTTGGCAACAACTGGTACGAAGTTGGATTGCCTCACACGACGAAGACAGCACCCACGAGGCATTGGCCTGTGGGGTAGCGCCGCTCGCGGAAATCGTGCCCGACCTTGCAGATCGGCTGCCCGATCCGGTGCGTGATCGCGCAGTTGCCACGCCAAGTACCGAAGTCGCGCAGGCGCGCTTCCGACTCTTCGACGCAGTGAACACCTTCTGGCAGCGCGCGGCACAACAACATCCGCTGCTGCTCATCCTCGACAACCTGCACTGGGCCGACGCGTCGTCCCTGCGCCTGCTCGAATTTCTTGCCCCCGACCTGTGCAGCAATCGCATTCTGCTCCTCGTGACGTACCGTGATGTCGAGCTATCGAGACAGCACCCGCTGTCGGCCACGCTGGGCGAACTGGCGCGCCAACCACGCTTCGAACGGTTGCGCCTGAGGGGGCTGACCCATGCGGAAACAGCGCACATGATGGAACTGGCTGACGACACGACCGTCGCCCCCGCGCTGGTCGATGCGGTCCATGCGCAAACGGAAGGCAACCCCTTGTTCGTGGGAGAAATGACCCGTCTGCTGGCACAGGAAAATTCGTCCACCAGCACGGGCCATGTACTGCGCATTCCGGAGGGCATCAAGGAAGTCATCGGGCGCCGCTTGAGTCGTCTGTCCGCGAATGCGAATAAGGTGCTTACCGCGGCAGCGGTCATCGGCCGCGCATTCGAATTCCGTCTGCTGACCGCGCTGGCTGGCGATGTCGACGAAGAGACCTGCAGCGCAGCCATCGACGAAGCCCTGCAGGCGCGTGTGGTCGAGGCCTTGCGCGACCCCGGCCACTATCACTTTGCCCATGCCTTGTTTCGCGAGACCCTCTACGACGAGATTCCCATCCCTCGACGCAGCCGGCTCCATCTGAAGCTGGCGCGTGCCATCGAGATGATTCACGGCGACGACCCCGAGCAGCATCTGCCAGCGCTGGCCTATCACCACTGGGCCGCCCTGCCCGGAGGGGACGCCGCACTCGCGGTGGATTACGCGCAACGTGCGGCGCGGCGTGCCGACCGCCAGCTCGCGCACGAAGAATCGGCACGCTACTGCCAGATGGCACTGCAGGCCATGGACGCTGGCAGCGGCCTTGCGCGCGAGGCACGCTGCGGCCTGCTCAATGCGCTAGGTGCCGCGCACAGCCATGCCGGTGATTGGCTCCAGGCCATGCAGACGTTCAAGGAGGCGGCTCGCTTGAGCGCGGAGTACGGCAATACAAGGGAACTCGCTCACGCCGCGCTTGGCTTCGAAACCGCGAGTTGGGCGCCAGGACTGCCAGGCGGCCCCGCGGCCGAACTCCTGCGCGAGGCCCTCGCAGCTCAGGGCAGCGACGAGCCCGTGATGAGCGCCCGCCTGCTGAGCGCCCTGGCGCGCGCCCTCATCTTCAGCGGCGAGGAGGCACAAGCAAGCCGGGTGCATGAGCAGGCCATTGCAGTGGCGCGCCGGGCCGCCGACCCCGCAACACTGGCCGACACCCTGGTTGCGACCGTGTCGCTGCGCTGGCAGCAGGAGCACATTGCCGAGCGCATCGCCGCCTCGGATGAAGCCTACGAACTGGCCCGGCAGGCCGGCGACCGCACGCTGATGTGTGCAACACGTGCGTGGCGCTTCTTCGATGACTTTGAACTCGGCGACATGGCAGCCTGGCGAGCAAATCTTGAGGAATACGAGCGCGGTGGAGAGACGCTGCGCCAGCCCTTCATCCATTACACCGCTAGCATGTCGCGCGCCATGCATGCGCTGTTCGAAGGGCGCTTTGCCGATGCAGAGCGCTTGATCCCCAACGCTTACGAGATCGCGCGGCGCATGCCCGGCATGGATGCCGCCGGCGTCTACGGTGTCCAGATGTTCATGCTGCGCCGCGAACAGGGCCGGCTGCACGAGGTGGCGCCTCTGGTCGAGCATTTCGTTGAGCACACCAGCGCGATGGGCATCTGGCAGCCGGGCATCGCCTTGATGCACGCAGAGCTTGGTCAGTTGGAGGCAGCACGCAAGACGTTTGACACGCTGGCCAACGCCGACTTTCTCACGATCGCGCGCGATGGTGTCTGGGTAGCCAATCTCACGTATCTGGCCATCGTGTGCCATGCGCTTGGCGACGCCGCCAGGGCGACGGCGCTGTACCAACTACTTGCTCCGTTCAGTAGGCGCAACCTGGTGTTCGGCACCGCGATCGCCTCGTTTGGCGCAGCCGATGCGATCCTGGGCGCATTGGCCACAACAATGGGCAACTGGCCGCAAGCGCAACAACATTTTCAGGCCGCCCTGGAGATGAACGAACGCCAAGGTGCAAGGCCAGCGCTCGCACGCACGCGGCTGGACTTTGCGCAGATGCTCTTACGTCGCGGCGAGCCGAGCGATCTCGATCGCGCCGATGCCTTGTTGAGCGCCGCAGAAGACGAAGCGGCAACGCTCGGGATGGCCAGCTTGCTGGCGCGCATCGAGGCCGCCAGAGCGTCGGTCAAGGCTGCTCCGGTGGAGCACTATCCTGCGGGGTTGAGTCGACGCGAAGCCCAGGTGCTCCGCTTGGTCGCGCAGGGCAAGGGCAACCGCCAGATTGCCCGTGAGTTGTTCGTCAGCCCCAACACAGTGGCAAACCACGTGAGCAGCATCCTGAGCAAGACGCACAGCGCCAACCGGGCGGAGGCGGCTGCGTTTGCCATCCGCCATGCGCTGCTGTGAGTTCAACGCCGCGGCAGCAGACCGTCAGACGATGGGCAACTGCCTCACCGGTTTGCCCGTCAACTGCGCCACGGCATGGGCCACGGCCGGCGCAATTGGCGGCACACCCACCTCGCCCATGCCGCTGGGTTCTGCGGTGCTCGGCACGATGTGCGTTTCAATAACGGGCGCCTCGGCCATCTTGAGCGCCGGATAGTCCGGAAAGTTCGACTGCACGACCTGGCCGTCCTTGATGTCGATCCGACCATATAGTGCCGCCGTCAGGCCAAAGATGACCGCGCTTTCCATCTGCTGCGCAACGATGCCCGGGTTGACCACCGTGCCGCAATCGACCGCGCAGACGACGCGATGCACGCGCGGCTTGCCGTCCTTCATCGACACCTCGACCACCTGCGCGACCACGGAGCCGAAGCTCGGATGCAGCGCAATGCCGCGCGCGCGTGGGGCACCGTCGGCCGCCGGGGCGAGCGGTTGCCCCCAGCCGGCTGCCTGTGCGGCTGTATCCAGCACCTTCAGCTCACGCGGATGGGCCTTCAGCAAATCACGCCGCATCGCCAGCGGGTCAAGCTTGGCAGCGGCCGCCACGTCGTTGAGAAAGCCCTCCATGAAGAACCCGTTATACGAGTGGCCAACGCTGCGCCAGAACCCCACGGGAATCGGCAGATCGACTGCCAGGTGCGCGACGTGCTCGTGCTCGATTTCGTACGGCAAGTCGAACAAACCTTCAGCGGTGTAGCGGTCGATACCCGCCGACGGCGCACCAAACAGGCGATCCAGCTCGCCTGCCAGAATCGATTGGCCGGCGCTGCGCGACGCGATCGCTGTGACCTTGCCGTTCTCGACACGCGCCTTGAGCCGGGCGATGGCTTGCGGGCGATAGAAGTCGTGGCGAACGTCCTCTTCGCGCGACCAGATGACCTGCACGGGCTTGCCATCGGTCTTGGTGGCGATGGTGACGGCTTGACCGATGAAATCCGATTCCAGCCGACGCCCGAAACCGCCACCGATGAGCGGGATGTCGATATGCACCTTGTCGCCGCTCACACCTGCCGCGCGTGCCGCCACCAGTTGCGCCAGCGTGGCGACCTGCGTAGGCGCCCAGAGATGCACGCCGTCCTGCGTCACCTGCGCGGTGCAGTTAATCGGCTCCATCGTGGTGTGCGCAAGATACGGCGCGGTGTATTCCGCCTCGACGAGGGCGGCGCCATCGGCCTTGTCGAAGGCTTTCAGGCCATCGCCCATCGATCGATACGTGAAGCCGCCCTTGTCGCTGTCGAGCGCGCTGATGAGCTGCTGCCGAATGCCTGCGGAATCGAGCTTGGCATGCGGGCCGTTGTCCCACACGGGATCGATCGTTGCCAGCGCCTGACGCGCCTGCCAGTAATGATCCGCCACCACCGCCACGCCGGGTGCGCCGCCGGCAGTGCCCTCAAACGGCACCACGTAACGCACGCCCGGCATGCCAAGCGCCGCTTTCGATTGAAACGTCTTGAGCTTGCCGCCAAAAACGGGGCACATCACGACGGCGGCATACAGCATGCCGGGCAGGCGCGTGTCGATGGAAAAGCGCGCGCTGCCATCTGTCTTGGCCGCAAGGTCGTTGCGCGGCGCCGGTTTGCCGATCAACTGGTATTGCGAAGCCGGCTTGAGCGTGACGTTGGACGGCGCAGCAATACCGCGCGCCGACTTGGCCATGCCGCCAAACGTGGATTGTTTGCCGCCAGGGCCAATCAACTGGCCATCACGGATGCTGACTTCCGCAGCCGACACATTCCATTCGCGTGCTGCAGCTTGCACCAGCGCCGCCCGCGCCGTGGCGGCAGCCTCGCGCACCGGCTGCCAGCCATCGGCGGTGCTGCTGCTACCGCCGGTAATGATGAGACCGATCTCGCGCGCGCTCTTGGCCATGATCCAGTGCAGTGCGCGGGCCCATGTCTTGTCGGCGCTATCAGGATGCAGCGGCAGCGAGCTGTCGCCCATGGCCACGACGTTGCCGTAGATGCGCTCCACGGGCGAGCTTTCGATGCTCACGCGCGAGAGCGGAATGTCCAGCTCTTCCGCCGCCAGCATCGACAGTGCGGTGTGAATGCCCTGCCCCATCTCCACACGCGGCATGGCGAGCACGACGTTGCCTTCGGGCGTGATCTTGATCCAGCCGTTCAGCGCAATCTCGCCGTTGTGCTCGGGGAAGACGCTCGCGTCGCCCACGCGGCTGCGCGGTGGCATCACGCCCCAACCCACCACCAGTGCGCCGCCAATACCGAGCGCACCCAGCAGGAAACGGCGGCGTCCGCTGCGCGGTTTCGTTGATTTCGCGTTCATGCGCGGCCCTCCCGCAACGCCTTGGCGGCGCGCTTGATGGCAGCGCGCATGCGCGGATACGTGCCGCAGCGGCAGATGTTGGTCATGGCCGCGTCGATGTCGGCATCAGTCGGATCGGGGTGTTGGGCCAGCAAGTCCGCCGCGGCCATCAGCATGCCGGATTGGCAGTAACCGCACTGGGGCACCTGTTCGTCAATCCAGGCTTGTTGCAGTGCGTGGCGTTTGCCCTCGCCGCCGGCAAGTCCCTCGATGGTGGTGATGTGCTTGCCGGCCACAGCAGCCACCGGCAGCACGCAGGACCGCACGGCCGCGCCGTCCACATGCACCGTGCACGCGCCGCACGCCGCAACGCCGCAGCCGAACTTCGTGCCGGTCAGGTTCAGGTGATCACGCAGCACCCACAACAGGGGCGTGGCCGGGTCGCAATCAACGCTGACCGGCTTGTGGTTGACGTCCAAATCCATGGGGCGGTGGTCTCCTTGGCTCTTGTGATTTTTTTTTTGCTGGCCAAGCGTACGTTCAAACGGCTGATGTCAGCAATAGTGGTCCACCTCGACATGGCAACCGCCCGGAATGCAAAAAGGCCCGAGCACTTGCGCGCTCGGGCCTTGGATTCTTGGCGGAGAGAGGGTCCGTCTACTTGGTGATCGGAAGAATTCTAGGAAATCCGACAAACCCTTGTCATCATTGGGATTTCTGACGATTCCGATTCATCACCGTTCAGTGGCATACGGTACAATTCAAGCAATATTTGATAGTCGAATTGCGAGTCGAAATGCCCAGGGCCATCAACCGACTGAACCCGATGAAAGTTGCCAAGACCACCGAACCCGGCTTGTACGCCGACGGCGGCGGTCTCTATCTCCAGATCACCAAAGCGGGCGTCAAGTCTTGGCTGTTCCGCTACATGCTTGCGGGTAAAGCGCGCGGTATGGGACTCGGCCCCCTTCATACCATTGGTCTTGCCGAAGCCCGGGCCCGCGCCCTGGACTGCCGCCGCTTGCTGCTGGATGGCGTTGATCCAATTGATACGCGCAAAGCCGAACGCACTGCAAAGAAAGTGGCCGCCGCGAACGACAAGACTTTTGAGCAGTGCGCCACTCTATATATAGAGGCACATCGGGCTGGCTGGAAAAACGAGAAACATGCCGACCAGTGGACGAACACACTGAAGACCTACGCCTACCCGGTCTTTGACGTGCTGCCGGTCTCCGCCATCGACACCGCACTGGTCATGAAGGTCCTTGAACCCATCTGGACCACCAAGACCGAAACCGCATCTCGGCTTCGCGGCCGCATCGAATCGGTGCTGGACTGGGCCACGGTCCGGGGCTATCGCGCGGGTGACAACCCGGCACGACTCAAAGGCCATCTAGACACACTGCTACCGAAGCGCTCACGTGTCCAGAAAGTCAAACACCACCCTGCTCTACCGTACGCCGAACTGGCCGAGTTCATGAACGTGCTCCGGGCTGAGGAAGGCGTCGCTGCCCGCGCGCTGGAATTGCTGATCCTGACCGCCACCCGGACCAACGAAGTCATCGGCGCGACATGGGAGGAGTTCGATCTCGATACCCCGCTTTGGGTCATCCCGGCCGAGCGCATGAAGATGGGCAAGGAGCATCGAGTGCCGCTATCGTCTCATGCCGTCGAGATCATCCAGGCTCAGCAAGAGCTGCGCCAGAACAACTACGTCTTCCCTGGCACCCGGTACGGCAAGCCGCTGTCGAACATGGCGATGCTGCAGTTGCTGAAACGGATGGGCCGCACAGACATCACGGCTCACGGCTTCCGGTCGACGTTCCGCGACTGGGCTGGCGAGACTACCCACTACCCACGCGAGGTCTGCGAAGCAGCACTCGCCCATGGCATCAAAGACAAGGCCGAAGCCGCGTATGCGCGCGGTGATCTGTTTCAGAAGCGGGCCGCACTGATGCAGGATTGGGCCGATTTCGCCAAGTGCGTCGATTGATGTTCGTATGGGTTGCCCTCCCGAATACGAAGCCCACGTACTCGAAAAAAAAACGCTAATATTGTGTTCCCCGCGCTTCTCCGAGCCGGGGCTGCACGCGCCAATTACTAGAAACAAGAACGAGCGCTGGAGCATACAGATCGGTGGTACCCATGATCATGGTGCCGCCGTGACCTGCGTTCGTATGTGACTGCGCGGTTGATCGCTGCCCCGTTCCATACATGTTCTCCCCCGGTGATCCGGTATCTCAATCGCATGCATGTGTGAGGCGTAGTCACGCATGTGCAATTGGAGCCATGGCTATGGCAGCGAAGACGCTTTTTGATTCAAAACAAACGGCCGCACCCGACAAGATCGACCGCATCGCGCGCATGCCCGAGGTCTTGGCGCTGGTCGGAGTCGGTCGCACGACGTTGTATAAGATGGTCCGCGAGGGTCGCTTCCCGCCGCCGCTGCATCTGTCCACGCGCATTCGCGGCTGGCGCCTTTCGTCGGTCGAGGCGTTCCTTTCCTCGGTGGAGGGCGAATGATGGCCAAATCGGGCCTCCCCATGAAGAACAGCGGGACACGCAAGCCTAAGGTGGTGGAAGCGAGTCGCCCGAAAAATGCCGCTGTCGGTGCGACCATCCCCGCACGCGAGGCTACGCCTCCCGCCAAGTCGGGCATTGTGCTTGTTCTCGTTCACGGTGCAGCTCTGATGCCGCACGCGCGTGCGGCGGTTGAAGAACGGCTTCTGAAACGCAAACAGGTCGCTGGCTTGCCGGTGCCTCACGTAACCAAGCTGCGCTCCTTGTACAGTCCTGGTTCGGCCGAGACGACAATCACCGAACAAGTTGCTCGCTTGGACGGACGCCCCCCTGAAATATGGGCTGCGGAGCGATGCCTCCAACTGGAGAATTCCCAAAGCTTCTCCGTTTGGTCGAAAAAGGGTGCGCACCATGTGCTCTCGTACCTTGACAAGGGTGAATGCGTTACGGCGCAGCAAACTATCGACGGTACCTCGAGCAAGCAGGACATCGTCCACGCGCTTCGTCATCTTGAGGCACAGGCCAGGGAGAAGGCTGCACTGCTCGTCTTGTTTGTACATTGCACCAGTAATCAGGATGCCGCTTGGCTGCTGGCTCACCGGAAAGACCTTCTGGTGGTCAAGGAGTGTGAACCGAGCCCGGGAGCAGGCATGGCGCTTTCGGTCGAAGCGACGTTCCGTGAATCGCAACGCCGCATCGATATCGGCGCATCGATGTGCAAGATCGATATGGCAAGTGACCGTTACACCCGAAGCTGGAGCCGATTAGTCGCAACCGACGAGAAGAGCCGGATGATCTGGAACATGCGCTGTACCGGCGCTTCGCTCGAAGTAATTGGAAACAAGTTCGGGCTAGACAGATCGACCATCTTGCGCCGCATCCGGAAGATGGAAACGTCGCTGGGGATAAACATCAATCCGCCGAAGGACAGTCACAAGACTGCTGCTCAGCGCAAGATGCCAAACCCGAAGATGGTGACCAAGAAGCGTCAGGAGCTTTGACCACCGATGCGCGGTGTGGCGTTGCCACTCATCCGCAGCGGTCACCACTAGCAGTAGATAAACGGGGCAGACCACACAAGTTGGTCAGCCCCGTATTTCTATTCGCTAGCTCCGATGTCATGCAGACCTACCACGTCATGTCGTCGCGTAGCCCAACGGAGACGCCGCATGCTCGCTTCCCTGCCCATCGCATCGGCATCGGGGGGGGGGGATCAGACCCGGTCTCCACCGCTCTGAGCAAAATACCCTGCCGCCCCCATCCACTGGCCGATCGAACGACCACATGCCACTACCCGCATGCAACGGCCAACGCCTCACGTGCCCGTCGGCGGCCCCAGCGCCTATACACACTCGGCTTTGCAGCCGCACTGAGGCCGGCCGGACCATGAGGCACCACGCCGTAGGGAACGCGAAACCCGTGCTGGCCCCAATTGGCCAAACATGCCACAAAAGGCGACTCCCTAGCCATGTACCAACCAGCAGAGCGCGCCGATCCGCTGGCTGGTGGAGTTGCCCTCGCACCCAGGACACTCAGACATCGTTAAGTTAAGGATGTCGCTGCCGTCGTTAGCTCTCGTAACAACCGGGGCCGAATGTCGCTCTCAATGGCTCGCCGTTGTCACGGCGGAACTCGAACCCGCGGAGCATCAACGCCGTTTGCTCCCTGCCACGGTAACCTTGCCATCATGCCGATGGGTGTCGGCCTACGCTCAAGCAGCAGGCTATGCACACGCATGCCCGATAGACCCGCTTAGCGTTGACTGGCATTTCGCATCGGCGCTCCCGTTCGCACCGCAATCGATCCCAGACGCGCCGATAGCCATAGCTTGGCAAGTCGGCGATAACGTGTCGGAGTTCCCCCACTACCCGTAGTTTAAGTGGGTGACTGTGTCCAGGGATTCAGAGGGTGCTTCATCCGCCCGAAACTCGGCTCCAACATCACCCAACCGATCATCAGTACCGTGTTTCGCCCACACATCAAGCCGACTGTCTAGATAGCGGGCTGCGTCAAGCGCAGGTCGTTAATGAACAGCATCGCCGGCGATTAACTCCCTCATCCGCACTCCGAAACACGGAAACCCAAACGGACACTGGTCCTCTACGAGGATGGGAGTCTGGGCAGGTCTCTTGTGCCGCCAGTATCGACCACCGCTGTTGGCGCGCCGCTAAATTTGACCCCCGGTGGGTCAATTCTGCTCGCGCATTAACAACCACCACGGCATTGGCTGGCACGCGCTGCGCCATCGGAGACACATCATCGCGCAAGGGCTGTGTGTCGAGCAGAGAAGCATCGCCTACGCCGATCGGCGTAGCAATCAGCTAACCGTTTTCGAACGATGGTCTTCTACGCCTCCTGCAATGCGAACGACATCCGATGCCTGTTCTGCGACGCCTTGCGTCCAACACTCTTTGTCCGTGCGTACGCACCAGTTCGATCATGATTGGCTGCTGTCACGGGTCCCTCAACACAGTACCTGCCTTGGCCAGCATCCTCTTCCGTAGATCATCTACGCCCGCTCGCAGACCTCACTGAAAGCGCTCGTCCGCGTTTGCGAGCCGTCGCCTGGAGAGAACGCATTACCAGCGTGACGGCTTTCAAAGTCCGCAACGACCACATGGCTGCATGCAATGCGGAAGCCGGAGTCGGCGGCGCACGCAATCTGGTGTGCATCAAAGATGAAAACTCCTCCATCTTGTTGCGCATGTTGCGACCAAGAATGCTGTGCATCCGCGACCCGATTTGTTGCGCATGTTGTGCGAAGTATGGGTCCACGCAACAAACGCAACATGGACCGGACGACACAGTGAAATCAACACATGCGACAAGAGCCGACGAGTAGCAATGGACCCTCCTCTGTCAGAGAAATCGGGTGTTGCGTCTGTTGCAGTGGACAGTACTGCATGATTCTTCGAGTACGGGCCGTCGACGACGCGGCATACTAATCTATCTACTCTAATATCCTTAGCTGTTAGTAAGAAGAAGTACATTTCCCCTGCTCTATATCGTTTATCTGCACAGCTTTCCTGTTCGCTGTAAATGTTAAGTGAACCGCCCTGCAGCGATACGCAGCTTGTCACTTATCCATACAGAAGGCTTTGCATGATCGATCTCATCGATATCACCATCCCTCAGCAGCACACCCCGTTCGGCAACGAACGCATCAAGCGACTTGAAGATTCGCCCACCGCACTGTCGAAGCGCTTCAGCAAGAAGATTCCGCTGCACGGGAGCGGTGCGACCGTCGACGTCACCTCGCTGAACAACGGCTCCGCTATCAACATTCATTGCTGCCCGCTTAAGCCGCTGCAGGGGCACAACGTGTTCGGCACGAACAAAGTGTGCCAGCTCGGTGGCACGCTAATTTGCGCCGTGCTCGACAAGTTGGAAATCGTGTACACGGAGAAACAGCGTGCGGCCTGGATGGCGGGAGACTTTGACATCCGAATGCTGGATATCACCCACCGTTTCCAGTTGCCCGACGGCGTTGACGTTCAGCAGCTTTGCGAACACATGTTGCGCACCACGAGCACTGTGTTTCGGCCTGCATGGTTTCGCAGTGGGGTTGGTGTGCGTATGGCTGTGCCTCTCGGTCGCGCGGCCTGGATCTTTTATGACAAGTTGCTCGAACTCGACGACAAGAGAACGCACTCCGAAAAGCATCTTCGCGCGATCGTTGGCGAGAACGTTGACGATGTGTTCAGTCGCCTGCGTGAAGAAGCTGACGGCAACATCCGCGCTGAACTGAAGTTGTCCAAGGAATACCTTGAAAAGCATGGCCTGAATCGCGGTTCCGCATGGACGTTGGAGCGTGTGCAGGAAGTCTACTTCGACGAGCTGGCGGGCCTCGGGTTCGAGAACCATCAGCCCATTGAGCGGCTGATGACGTCAGCGGCGGGTCTTAAACATCATCTGCGCAGGACGTTCAAGCTTTGGGGGCACCGGGAGAGTCTGAGGAAAGACTTCAAACCTTCAACGCTTGAGTACCATCGCGCGCAAATTCGCAGTGCGATCGGCATCGACATTCTGTGCGATGTGCCAGTCGTCGAAGCGCTTCCGCTGTCGCAGATTTTTTCGCCTAAGAACATCATGCCGACGTTCCCCGGGTGGATTGGCCCTTACCGCGAAATTGCGTTCGGTGCACAGCGGGCGCAAGGGAAACGCGGTGTCACGGTTCAACTAGCCGGCTGCGCGCGCGGTGCTCCTGCAATGAATGCCGTACCCGACACTGCACAGCCTCGCACCTGAACATCGCGGCACGTTCTTAATTGTCCGTCGAAACGTTCTTCCCTTTCAGGCGGGCGATGGTCTGCGTCGCCTTTCGCCAGATACCTCGTTGCAACTGTTGCGATGGCTTTGCTGGTGTTGTGCTCGTTGCCCACCATGTGCAAGTCAGTGCCGGCCCATGCAACGCACGCAACAAATACCCAGAGCATATGCATGGCTCGCTGTTGAGCATTGAGGGGTCATGTGTTACGCGTTGCATGTGTTGCGAGACACGCCATTTCCCAGTATCCCGATCAGTGCTCGTCAGCTGAGCGTAGCTCTGATCTTCCTGCATGGCTCGAAGCGTCGTCCGTCCCTGTGCCGTGAACGCGATTTTAAGGCGGCGCTGGCAACGTTCAAGAAGACTGAGCACGCCGCACTGTCGATAGTCAGTGCTCATGGTGGCAGCCAAAGGAGCTCTGACCCCAGTCCAGAGGTCTCGCCCGAGAGCTTCAAGCTGACCGTCAGTCTTCAATGGCCGGGGATTGGGGACCGTCCATCGCTCATCCCATGGCTTACGCCAGATGGCAGCAAACTGAGCTCGGCCCTCCCCATCTTCGCCTGCGAAGATGATCGCCCCTTCCAATCTGCTGCAATCACGCCCCACACAACGTCGCAAGTTAGGCGCGGTACAAGTTATGGTGCGATCCGTATCTGGCCAGTGATGTCCGCCACCTGTTCCACGCACCCGTTTATCGCGCAGTCTCCGGCCAGGTGTTCAACAAACCATCCTCCTTCGTTACGCGGGAGGTACTCGCAACAGTTCTGGGCCGCCCGATTCGTCCGTGCCGGTCTGCACCTGCTCCTGAGGCTGCCGAGTGTTGACCTTCTCATACACCTGGTCGCTGCTGAACGAGCCATCCGGCTTGGTGGTGTGCAGGCTGAGCAGGTGGTGCCCTGCTCTGATGTCGGAAACAGCGCAGCGCTACTAGCGGCACGTCGTTGACACAGCGCTCAACGACGTGTCGTTCCCAATACGCCGTCAGCCCTATTCTCAACGCGGTAAAGAGAAGTGATGCACCCCGCTGCAGCATGCAGCTTGTCACTTACCTTTCCGCAGGAGCGGCATACACATGATTGATCAGTTAGATATCACGATTCCCGTACAGCACGACCCGTTTGGCGAAGAACGCATCAAGTTCTCGAAGCGCTCACTCCGTCCGACACTTCAACCGCTCAGTATGGAGATTCAGCTGTATCCCGATGGCGAGCGCATCGACGTTACGTCTCTGAACGACGCTGCGTCCATAAGGATTCGCGGCTGCCCGCTGAAAGCACTCCAGGGCCACAACGTATTTGGATCAGACGACGTACGTCTGCTCGCCTCCTCGTTGATCTGCAAAGTTCTCGATCGTCTCGGAATCACTTACACCGATGAGCAACGCGCTGCATGGATGGCAGGCGAGTTCGCTATTGAGGCAATCGCTATTACCCATCGCTTCCAGCTACCGCATGGCATTACCGTCAAGCAGCTCTGCCAACACATGTTGCGCCACGCGCGCGCAATGTTTGACTGTACATGGCGGTGCTGCGCGGCTGGCATGGCAGTGGATCTTTCTAATTCAGGTACAGCTTGGCTCTTTGGTGACAAGTTTCACGAACTCAAAGACGCAGAAAATGCCAAGCTTCAGCCCCCGGCAATCATTGCCAACGATGGTGACAACTTGTTGCAGCGCCTCCGTGACGAGGCAGAAGGAAAGGTCTACGCTCAACTACAGTTCACCAAAAAGTATCTTGCAAAGTGCGGCCTCGATCGCGGCTCTGCATGGACGCTAGAAAGCGCGCGAGAAGGCTTCTTACACGAGCTATGGAGCTTCTGGGTTGAGGACAGCGAGTCCGTCGAACGGCCGGTCGTTTCGGCGGATGACATCGCAGGACTCCACCTCCGCCGGACTCTTGTGCTCTGGGCTCACGGAGAACAGTTGGAGAAGTTGCTCCCTCCGTCCACGCTTGCAAACCATCGCTCCAAGATTCGTAATGCGATCGGCGTCGACATCATGCGCGACGTACCCACTTTCGAATCAGTCTCGCTCGAGAAGATTTTCTCACCGCGAAACATGGCACAGGAGTTTCCGGGCTGGGCAACCCGGTATGAATCAGTGGCATTCGGCATCCGCACGACACAGCAACAAAGCAGTTCTACCAATTTGAAGGCATCGTAATCAGTAGAACCGGCACTTCGTCGAACACTGCCAGTAGACGAAGTGCCACCCGCGCGGCCTTCCCTTCTGCGCAATGCGCACCTCGCATCCAGACCAGACGCGCCCCACCTTTGTATTCGTCGTCTCTCGGAGATATCACCTCGCGTCTACGAGGCTAGCGGGATGATTGTCAGAATGCCCCCCACTACTGCGCGCCCCCTACTGCCTTAACGCTGGTGTGCAGGTGCGGCGGTGGCTTGCTGCGATGCACATCGGCGCCGGCGTGATCGCCATCGGCGTGATGGCCTACAACGTCATGGTGGCACTCCCCCCTAAACAAATCAGCAAACTGACGGATATATGGGTCGGTTGGGCATCCAACTACCTCAATGTCCTGGACTAACTGCGGCTGGCGCTGGAAAGCGAGCACCCTCGCAGTAGCCCCTTCATTCCTTGCAGGAGCAAGTATGCAAAAATCGACCACCGTTACCGCCGCACCTGTCGGTAACACCCCAGCCATGTCCAAGGCCGCCAAAAGCGCCTGGAAAGTCACTTTCACAAACGCCAAGCCTGCCGCCATGCCGACGGATCGCATGAAGGCACGCGGTGAAGCCGTGCGCGCCCCGCTGACTACCGGGACGTACTGATTGCCTTGCCCCACCATCCCGGGTGGGGCACTCCATATCTTCAATTCCTTCCCGCATGTACTCACCCTCGCGTCTGTACCAGCCGCTCGCCCAGATGGACGATTCGGACTGGCAGCGGATACTGGAGCGACATACGTTCTGGCAAGACGCTGGCGTGTCCCTAGACGAAGAGCATCTCGACATTGCGTTCCACGTCCTTTTGGAAGAGGGCGCCATCGCCCGAGACAAATCGGCAAAAGTGCAATCGGATCGCGAATTCGATGCAGTTGCTATCGCCGCTGAAGTCTTCAACGACACGGATCTTTGCCACTGGATCGACGCTTGGTCGAACATGCACGCCGAAAACTATGGCCCCGGCGTTACTACAAAGATGGGGCTCTACGTGATTCGCACAGGCGGGACGTTGGGCTTCCATGTGGATGGCCCTGTCTTCTTGAAAGGAGAACGTGCCGACCTGTCGATACCGGACATCCAACGCGGCATCGTGGAACTTCACGCATCGCATCGCACGATCTTGCCACTACGCTTCAATGCCGAAGACAGTTTCATGATCTGTAACTACAAGGCCCCGTTGCAGCGCGGTGAACTGTTCGAGTTCAGCAACGTGCTCCCGCATGCTTATTTCAATCGGGGCAGTGATCACACCGTACTGCTCGTGACCACCTATCTGCAGGAAGCTCTGCTGCCTGCAGAGTTCAATTACGCGCAGCCTGACGTTCAAGTGATCTGATGACGCAATACCGGTTCCTGGCTCCGTTGATGGAGCATGGCGATGCACGACCATTCCCCGGGTGGGTCCAGCAACCAGAGATCCATCAAACGGAACTCCTGGACACGGCGACCGCGCGAGAACTGGCCGACATCATTCTGTCGGCCCACCTTGCAGGTCAAAGCTTCGCGTCACGCACACGCTACGCGGCCAATACCAGCTGGGACGTCAACGGAAGCTTCCGCAGCTCCAAGAACATTCCGACAACGCTGGACGGACTCGCAACCGGGTTCGCAGCCATGCAGCGATATGCAGAACAATTGATGCCGGCATTCGGTGTCGATGCCAAAACCTATCGATTGCAGCCGGTGAATGATCAGTGCTTGCTCTACCAGACCGGCGACTATATCCGCGACCACGCCGACGACAGCGCGCTGCACGACGTAGACGGCCAGCAAGTCTGGCGCGCCATCAAGCCGGATCGCCATCTGGTCGGCATTGTGTGGCTGACGTCTCAGCATGAGCAGACTGCGGATAGGCAGGCAGACACCCTGCACGCTTTTGAAGGCGGTGAACTACAGATCAACTCGCTCGTTGATGTGGACACGGGCGCTCCGCTGAGCATCTGCCCGCAAGCGGGCGCGATGGTCCTCTTCCCTGCCAACCCATGGTATCGGCACGAGGTACTGCCTGTGCGCAGCGGCACTCGCGTCGCACTAACGCGGTGGTGGAAAATTGCCCTAGAAGCTGCAGATGAAACCTGAATTGCCGGCAGCGTTGTCTCTAGAGACACGCCTACTCAACGTTGCGCGCTGGCCATCTCAAGCATTTGATGGCCCCCAACCTGCCATTCATGCTGCGGGCACTGTATTCTTCCCAGATGCGGACACCTTTCGCCGTAGAGACTGGACGCGCAAGGACGCGTTCATCTACGGCACGCATGGCACGCCCACCACATTCGAACTGGAAGCACGGGTCGCCGCGCTGGAAGGTGGTAGCCATAGTCTGCTGCTGCCGAGCGGACTTGCCGCCATTGCCATCCTGTATCAAGCATTGCTACAGCCCGGTGACGAGCTACTGGTTCCGCTCAGTGTTTACAGCGCCAACAGAGAGTTCATCACCAACGAACTCGTCAGGTGGGGCGTTTCGATTCAGCTGTATGACCCTACGGACCTGAACACCCTTGCGTTCTCGCCGGCCAGCCGCCTCTTGTGGATCGATGCGCCAGGCACGACCACATTTGAGTTTCCAGATATCAGGCAAATTGCCGTGCAGGCTCGTGCCAACAACGTGCTGGTCGCAATGGATAGCACCTGGAGTGCGGGGATTGCATTTCGGCCGTTCGATTTTCCGATCGACGTATCGGTCCATTCGCTATCGAAGTTCGCTTGCGGAAGCGGCGACACGCTACTGGGCTGCATCACCTGCGCAGACAAGGGGCTGTTCGATGTGATTCGGGTGACGGCCGCCCGGCATGGACAATTCGTCTCGTCCGAAGCGGCAGCCTCGGTAGCCAAAGGGTTGGATACACTTCCGATCCGCTACCGAGCACAGGATGCATCCACGCGGCGGTTGATTGACGGCCTGATTAAGCACTCTCGGATTCAACGCGTCTTTCATCCATCGCTGCCGACGATACCCGGCCACGATATCTGGAAAACGACGTGCAGCGCGGCGGCAGGCCTGTTCAGCATCGAATTGGAAAGCAGCCTGACCCAATCGGATGCCGACCAATTGATAGACAGCGTGAAACTCTTCCGAATCGGCTTTGGTTGGGGGGGCCACAGGAGTCTCATGCTGCCGTGTGGAGTCGGTATTGTCAGCCCACAGCAGACCTACGGTGAAATCATCCGTGTCGCTGTCGGACTTGAAGACCCCACCGATCTCCTCAACGATCTCGTCCAGGCACTGGACCGACTGCCGAAGTAGAGCATTTTGAATGACGCATGAATTGATCGGCACGCATGTCCGGTTGCGCACGCTGCAACCCGACGATGCTCCCGCACTGCTCTCGGCCGCAGCCGATGGCAATCTGTGGGACCTCCCCTATACCATCGTGCCTGACGCCAACAACATCGAGGGATATATCGCTTCTGCACTCACAGGTCTCGATGCCGGGACTGGCATTCCCTACGTGGTCGAGTGCGCCAACGATGCCCACGTCATCGGTACGACTCGGTTCGTGCACGCTGACTTTCATGCCCGCACGATCGAGATCAGTCACACGTGGCTGGCAGCGAGCCATCAAGGCACGCTGGCCAATACTGACATGAAGTATCTGATGCTGGCGTTCGCATTTGAGACGCTCGAATGTATTCGCGTCCAACTCCGCGCGGATACGACGAACTTACGATCGCGCCGGGCCATTGAGAAGATCGGTGCAGTGGCTGAGGGTGTCCTCCGGCACGAACGCATGATGCCCGACGGCCGCAAGCGCGATGCGGTCCTCTATAGCATCATCGACAGCGACTGGCCCGACATCCGGCAACTGCTATTGGCCAGGATTGGTGCACGCTAGCGCCACACACTGGCGCCATCGCCCACATCTACGTTGCTTCGCAAATGGCTTTCTACATCAACGACATTCTCAACCACCTTCGTGCACTGCAAACTTGGTCTGCCGGCAAGGACATGGCACTCGATCTGGACATGAAGACGTTTCTGCTCGAGGTGAAGTACCGGGGCCGGTATTTCACGATGTACCCCATGTTCCAGGGTGGCGAGAATGGTCGGCCGGAACGCGTTTTCCACATGGAGGTGCTGACCAACGAGACGATCGGATTTGGCGGGTGGCGCCCCTACCGCACAATCCAGCACCCGCTCTCCACCGACAAGCAACTCTTCAAGAACTTTCTGCGCTGCCAAGGCATTGCTACACCAGAGTCAGGGCTGCATGACATCAATCGCCCCCCAACATTCGACTACGTGATCAAGGGCACCCGCGGATCGTTTGGCAAGGAAATTTCCGGCCCGTACCGTGCCAACACGCAACCTACGAAAGATAGCTGGGCCCAGTGGTCCGCTGGCAATCAGACATTCATCGAACAGTTCATCAATGGCGAAACCGCAAAGATCTGGTTCTGGGGTAAGCGCCCCATCTTTGCGCAATCGCATGTCTTTCCCGTTGTACGCGGCGATGGCGTGTCGTCACTCGATGCACTGATCCGCAAACGGCTGGCGCCGCGCCGCAACTGGGACACCTTCGCAGATCGCGATCTCATCCTTTCCTGCTTCGACTTTCAGCAAACCGACCTCTCCTCCGTCGTGCCCGAGGGCAAGGAACTCTGGATCGACTATCGCTTCGCCCAGCGCTACGCCAACCCTCCGGGCAACGGCATCGACTCTGACTCAACACTGCCACATCTGATGGAACGATCGGGCGCCCAGATTCAGCAGATGGGCGATGCGTTGGCCGATTTGCTGCGCCAGGCAATTCCGGCGCCAGTACTGATCACGGTGGATTGCATGGTGGACCGCCAGGGCAAGATCTGGTGGCTTGAGATGAACACCAACTCGCTGATGCCACCGGAGGGCTACGCGGCCATGTTCGAAGACATGTTCCGCTAGGTCGTACGTCCACAGCATGCCTACGATCCATCTATCCCAAGAAGGCGGCTCGACGGGCATCCACGGGCAGTACCTCATCAGCGCGGAGGTGACGCTCGACGACGAGCGCACGCACACCGGATTCGGGCGTGACACTGATCTGCAGATCGCTCAGGACAAGGCCATCAGCGAGGCGATCGAGCGTCTTGCCTTTAGGACGTTGCCGGACACGCAGTATGCAACGGCGGTGCAAATGCCATCGCACATCGCGCCGGAAGCGCTGGTACGGTACCTACCGGAACAGTATGTGATCCCAGGCTTCGATATTGCCCCGTTCCGCGAGGATATGCCCTACCACTGGATCGCGATGCGGGACGCGCTTGACGACAGCATCACGTACGCGTTGGCTGATTTTGTATGTAGCCCGGCAGCGTTCACCTCGGCCTACCGAAGCCAGCTTGTGACGCAGGCCACGTCATCCGGATGCGCAAGTGGGCCAGACCTGCATACATGTATCGAACGTGCCGTTCTAGAACTCGTGGAGAGGGATGCCTTCATGCGGCATTGGTTCGCGCAACAGCCCGGCCGCTCGGTCGACCACAACACCCTGCCGGACACCCTGCTCGAACGGGTCGAGCACCTGAGGCATCTGGGCGCGGAGTCCGGAGTGCAATGGCTGCATCTAGGCCATCATCCAACGTGGATGGTCTGGGTACAGCACAAAGCCGCGCATTTCACGACCGTAGGCTCGGCCTGCGGCTTCGATGCAGAGGGAGCGCTGCGCAACGCATTTGCTGAAGCAGAAGCGCTGGCATTGGGGCACATCGACGCCCCAACAAAAAGCGATATCGAGCCCGTCAACGTTCGGACCCCGGCAGACCACAGGGCACTTTACGCAACGCCTGCATACTCCCGGCAGGCAGACCGCCTCTGGGCGGCCACTGGAAAACGGATGACTTATTCAGAGGCAGCCACCGCGTTCCATGGCGATGCAACCGCACTCTTCCGCCTTCTGAGCACAGCCGGCCATCGCGTCTGCTGGACGGAATTGGCGCCGCCGGGCGGTACGCCCATGATCGGTGACCGAGCGATTCACACGGTCCGTGCACTGGCACCGGGCCTCATTCCCATCAGTTTCGGCTATCGCCGAGAACCCCTCGGGATGGACACTTGGCAGCAGACCGCGTCAGGCGCTATCCACCCGTTCGCATAGAACGAGCCCACCCGGCTCGGAGACGACTTCCATGACACGATACTGGCGCTTTGAGACTTCTACCGTACATGCTGGCTACGACCACACCGAGTCGCAGCTTTCCGTAGCTCCACCCGTGTACCAGACCGCTGCGTTTGCGTTCGAAGATGCGCAACACGCCATCGAGCTATTTGATGGCACAAGGCAAGGGCTGGTCTACAGCCGCATCGCCAACCCCTCCGTCCAGATGTTGGAGCGGCGTCTTGCCACGTTGGAGCAAGGCGTCGGTGCAGTCGCCACCGCATCCGGCCAGGCGGCCGTCAGTTGCGCTGTGCTCACCCTGGCAAGCGCTGGCTCGAATATCGTTTCGGCAACAGCCCTTTATGGCACCACCTACAACCTGCTCGGCCACGTGCTGCCTCAGTACGGCATCGAGACGCGCTTTGCCGATATCCGCAATCTCGACCAACTGCGCAGCCTAATCGACAACAAAACCTGTGCGCTCTACTGCGAGATCATCGCGAACCCCGCAGGCGACGTAACCGACATCTCGGCACTTGCAGAGCTTGCACATGCGGCGGGCATTCCACTGGTGGTCGACAACACGCTGGCCTCACCTTACCTGTGCCAGCCGATCAAGCACGGAGCCGACATCGTCGTGCATTCGCTCACCAAATATCTGGGTGGCCACGGTGCAGCGCTCGGGGGGGCGGTGGTTGACAGCGGCACATTCGACTGGGGAGCCCATCGCGACCGGTTCCCCCGACTTACGTCACCGGATGACAGCCACCATGGGGTGAATTTTTTGGAGAAGTACGGTAACCGGGCGTACATCGTTCGGTGCAGCTCTGTACCGCTGCGCAACCTGGGGGCGATCTTGTCCCCGCAGACCGCCGTGTCGCTGATGCAGGGTATCGAAACCCTTGCTTTGCGCATGGAGCGCATCTGCTTCAACGCAGACTTGATCGCAAACTTCCTGAGCCAGCACCCACGCGTATCGTGGGTGTCTTATGCAGGGTTGCCAACGCACCGAGACGCACATCTTGTTGAGACCTACCTAGCTGGCCGAGGATCCGGCGTGCTCAGTTTCGGGTTGCGCGGCGGTCTAGCTGCCTGCAACGCATTCCAGAATGCGCTGACGTTGATTCGTCGGTCAGTCAATCTGGGCGATTGCAAGACGCTGGTATGCCACCCGATCTCCACGACGCACCGCCAACTGCGTGACAAGAATCTGGACGAGATCGGCGTGACCGAAGACCTAGTTCGTATCTCCGTGGGCATCGAACACATCGATGATCTGTTGGAAGATTTGGATGCAGCACTATGGGCCAGTGAGGGCGAGGCATAGGCCTGACCAAGCAACAAATAGCGCGTCTATGTGGCCCGATACGTCATTGACGAACGTGCGGTTGTTCTGCCACTTGGTCGAATCGGTGATACCGACCAGGTTGCCGTTGACGTCGTAGCTGCTCGTGGTCGTGCCCGGGTCCATCTGGGTGCTGGTGCCCGACACCGTGCTCTGCTTGTAGCCCTCGAAGCGCTGCAGACCGTATGTGTAGGTGTTGGTGTAGCCCCCTTCGTAGTCCGTCAGCGAGTACTGCAGCACGTTGCCGGCCGCGTCGTAGCTGTTGTAGTTGAGAAGGTTTTGCACGCGCTTAGCTACGTGCGTAGTGTGTGTGGCTCTACAAAGGGGAACTGCGATGACTGACCACGACGATCAATTGCGCAATTCGGCGGCCGTGCCTGCCGGCCAGCCGCACGACGAATTGCACTCAAGCACCACCGAGTGGCTCCGCCGCGCGATGGACGGAATCAAGCAAATGCACGAGAACGAGGATGTGCGCCACGAGCTGGCGCGGGGGATTTCTTGACCAATTTGTCTCGCGCTCGCTAACTCGCCAATCGACCAGATGGACAACGCCCGCCAGACGGCGGGCGTTCTAGCAATAACACAACAAGACTAATCAGCCAACTGCCTACCTCAGCTTTTCGACATCGAAGTTGTAGAGATCGCAAGCCAGCTTGCGACCACGCTCCTTGTCGCCTGCGTCGAACGCCGCGATCATCTCGTGCAACGTGTGGTCAACATATTCCGCCCCCTCCAGGTCTCGCTTTAGCTTGGGCCGAATTTCGGACCATAGATCATTAAGATCATCTCGGTGGTCCTCATAGGATCTCCATTCTGGATACTCGTCATGCGCGTACACCATCGCGCTTGCAAATGAACCCGATAGATCTCTCAGCCGTTCCTTTAACGACATCACATTCCTCTACGATTCGGATTGCCATACGGAAGAATCGATTGCGGTCGGATCACATACGACCCCTGCACTCCCGGCATGTTAGTTGGCCGAATAATCACATAATTGGCGTCAGGCCTGATTTCGTTCCACTTCATGATCTGCAGTGTACTACCCGACTTGTTGGCCAGCGTCGTGTCCACGAACAAATTCGACCCCAAGCGGTTGTCCGGAATACCGCGAAGCGTACCATCGCTAATGCTGCGGTTCACGCCCCAGATACCAGACATACGGCCTTCCGAGATACCCTCCGATCTAGCGAAACTTCTCAAGTCATCACGCACCACCTTATCCACAAAGCTCCCTAACGTAGCAGCGTAGCCTGCCTGAGAAACTTTCAAATCACCACTCTCGATAAGTTGCACCGCGCGTTCGTAGGCCCGGTTAGCCGCATTCTGCTGCAAATCCAGCGTGCGCTTCTCAAACTCCGTCACCGTCATCTGCGACCTGCCCACGCGCACCGAACGGTAGTCATCGCCCCACGTGCTACTCAAGCGTTGGTCTCGGACAAAGTCTTCGTAACCGCTTTGCAGGTTCTTGAGCGTGCCGTTGTAATCGCGCACGATGTTGCCGTTGGCGTCCCAGGCTTCCGCATAGCCGGGTACGTTTTTCATGCCCGCAGCTCTCATGCTATCGCGCATAACATTGATGCGTTTCTCGGCGTTGATGTCGCTGAGCTTTTGCAGATCACCTTGCAGGCCCGTAACCTCTCCTAATAGGCCAAGCGGGTCAGCAACAAGGTTCAGCGCTGCATCCCAGTTGCCATTGCGAACCATTTCAATGGGTGGACGGATACCGCGCAGACCGGAGGTAGGGCCAGCGGTTTTGAACAGCACACCACCTTGCAATGATGCGTCGCGCTCGGCCTGGGCGTTCAGTTCCCACTGGATCTGGTTTTCAATGTCGCTACGGCTAAGGCCAGGCTGATTACCGTTGCCACTCACATCCGCGAACATCCGTCCAGAGGACTGAGCATAGTTTCCTTCCAGCGGCGCCGAGAACCACGACTCGCCGCTCAGCGAGCCAGCAGAAGCGTAGTGCTGCTCAACTCCTCCGCCATACAAGGTGCCGTAGCCAGCCACCTCTGGAGGGATTTGATACGAGCCGGTCGGTGTCACCACCGTCGTAGGCAACGTACCAGCAAATATCGGGCTGGTTGCTGGCGCACCCGGTCCCGCTACCAAAAGGTTGGGGCCGCTCACACTTGGAGATGCCGATGCCTGCGTGAACGCATCTACAGCTGCGGCATAGAACTGATCTTCCATGCTCTGCGGCTTCGCTGTGGCACGATCAGCCACCGTGTTGCCAGTATCGCCCGCCCCAACAAACACCCCACTCACCGGCGTCTTGTCCAGATAGTTATAGCCAGGCGCGGAACCGTACAGCGAGCCATCCCACGCCTGTGTTGCGGGCGCGCTGTTGGCCTGTGCCAAGCTACTACCCAGCGCATTGCCAAACGCATCAGGTCCGTGGCGAAGTCGTACCCATATCGCCCGCGATGCCTTACCGGGCGGGGCTTTGCGGCGCGACGTACGATTCAGAATGGAGGGTTTTTAAGTCGAAGGCCCCGATGTGCGGTTTTGGGGCGGCAAGCCCAGAGAGAGTACAGAAAGGAGAACGCAGGTGGCGCGAGCGGCCGCCGAGCTCGATGCTCGATCAGGCAGCGCTTCGATGTCCCGGCACTCATGCAAAACGCGTACAACGTCCGGCCCCTCACCTCCTGCCGCAGCCGAGCATCAGTAAGAGGCCGCTGCTGCCCTTTTTGGCGCTATAGCACAATGTCTTGCGTTCCGACCTCTTCGACCTCCTCGTCGACAAACTTTACAGCAAGCCCCAGCTCCGGCTCCCACGAGCACCGAAACAACAAACCTACTATCCGTTCTCCCGACTTGAATGACTGCTGAATCACAACTTCCGTGGGAATTATCAAGGCTTCCAACTGGTCGATCTTCTGGATTCGTGGAGCGTGCGCGTCCGCAAGCTTGACCCCCAGTCTTTCGCGATACTCATTACAAATGCTCTGGTAGTAATCAAAGACGGCGCGCTCCGCTAAGGCCACCATTTCACCCTTGCTTTCATCAAAGCGTGCGAATGCGTCACGCTGCGCATCCTCAATTTCTGCATCCTCGTCACATGGAACGATCAGCTTGACCGTGACGGCCCGCCCCCAAAGGGGGTAGTTATATTCTCGCGTCCAGCCATATTCGTAGGTCAACTCGCCAAGTACATCATCCCGCAAAGACTTCATCCTCAACCTCCCGGTTTGGTCATGCCAGCATTGATTTCGCCAACGCCGCCAACGTGGCCGAATTTAGCATTAACTTGTGTCGGTACCAACTGCATGGTCTTCAGATCCTGAACTTCATGCCACGTGTAGTCGTTCTGAAACCGCCACTCCTTGACGTCGCTTGGCGACCATCCATATTGCTTGGCCAACGCAGCATCAGCCTGCGCAAAGTTCGAAGTCCGACTAACCCCCATGTTTGGAATTTCTACCTGCGCCGCAGCCGTCGGGAAGAAGTCGGGGTAGGCGTTGGAGTATGCGATCCCTTTGTTTCCAAGAATTGGCACAACATCCGGATGACTTGATATAAAGATTGATTCCCCTCGGGGGCCTGTCCAATATCCATTAGATACAGGCGTTTGTGCAAGGCGTTGAGCATATGTCGTTCCGCCGTTAGCAGACACGCCATCTGCCGATAGGCCTACCCCCTCTGACGCAGCTATCGTAAAGTCGGGCGGCATCATGTAGACGGGGCCGGCCCCTGTCTGGTACAGCCGCTTTTCGATCATCGCCCCAGCGATCTGCGCTGTGCGCGAGTCCGCAAACTGCTCCGCAGCGAGTCTCGTCCCCATCGCGGCAGTGCGACCAAGGCTACCGCCCACCTCCGCCGCACTAGCGATAAGGCCCTCACCGCCGACGGCAAGAGAGGCGATGCCCAGTACATTCTGCGTCCGAATCGCTTGCGCGCCCGCAAAGTCCCCGGCTGCCTTGAGTTGATCGATACGATCCGACTGCCATGCGGTGCTGATCGCCTGACCGACTTCGTCGAGCGATACGTTAGCCATTGCCGCTCGCAGCCCAAAGCTGGCGATAGCACCTGGAGCCGCTTCAATAGCCTGCCCAAGCGCAGTATTGCGCCGTACGGCGGCAGCGGCATCGGCGTTGTTGTTTGCCAGCCACCCACCGGTCAGTGCATTCGCCGCCACCCAACCTTGGTCATTCACAAGGCGCACTGCACCCGCCACTGTCTGCACAACCCCTTGGACGGTCCCAGCGAACTCCTGAACCTGCCGATCCCAAAGCCCACCGAGGCCGTTACCCGGCTCCGCAAACTGTCCTGACAGGAGTTTTCGACCTCCGTCGGTGTAATCGTAAGCACCCGGCGTATAGGTTTCCGCGTCCAGCAAGGCGGGAATCGGGGTTGCTCGCACCGTCGTCGCCGGCAGTGGATTCGCCGCAATATTCTCACCATCCGCATTCTGGTAAACCGGGTTGCTTCCCCACGGTTCCATCTGCCGCCCTTGCATACGCATCATCGCCTCTTCCTGCGGGCTAGCTGCGTCGCTCATGATGCCGCCAGCGGAGGCCAGCAGGATCGGATCGGGCGAGGTGTAGGCTACCGTGTTGGCGCTACCACCCGTGTCAAGGAAGATGCCCTTGACAGGTGTTTTGTCCAGATAGGTGCCATCCCATGCCTGCGACGCGGGCGCGCTGTTAGCCTGTGCCAAGCTGCTGCCCAGCGCATTGCCAAACGCATCAGTTGCAATCGTCGCCACATCCACACGACCACCGCGAGCTACCGCCGTGGCAGTTCCGGCAGCGGCGGAAGTCAGTGCCGCAGTGGCGAACTTGCCGAGATTGTCAGTTCCGAGCGCGGTACCAAGTGCCTGGCCCATGGCGGCCCCGGCTGCTGCGCCCATCCCGGCTGCAGCGACACTCCTCCAATTGAAGCTCTGCTGCAGACCAGTTGCAACTCCAATGCCCTGTGTTACAGCACTGGTGAGCACGCCACGAACGGCCGCATTTCCGACGGCGTTGCCGACAAAGTTCACCGAGCTCAGGCCGCCAGCCACCGCGCCCCCAATTCCGCCCAACGCCACCGCGCGCCAGTCAAAACCATTCTGCATACCCAAAGCCGTGCCAACAAGCTGACCGGCAACAGCCCCGGCAACACCACCGATCGCCCCAGCAACAGCCATCGAGCCGGCGGTGTAGGTCACCGCCGATCCAACAGCGGCGCCTCCCGCACCAGCTGCAGTTCCAGCTGCAGCCGTACCGGCCCCAGCAGCGGTCGCTCCGCCTCCTGCAGCCACCGTACCGTAATTCACGAGGTAGTACTGCTGAGTGAAGTAGGCGACCACGATCACCACCACCATCGTGATGATCGATCCAACAACGCCACATCCACCTCCACCATCACTCGGCATCGGCAGGTTCGGCGTCGTATCCCCCACCACCTTGCTCGGGTCGTAGGGCTTGAACACGCTGCCGTCGTTGTGAACGCCCGTGGCCTGGTTCGGGATGTTCAGCGTCTGACCCACGCGCAGGTCGCGGTCCGAGCTCAGTCCGTTCGCTTCTGCAATGCGGAACCACAGTGCCGAGTCCCCATACGCGCTGCGCGCGATGCTCTGCAGCGTGTCGCCGTTCTGCACTGTGTAGCTGCCCGGCGCGGCGTTCGGGTAGTTCGCCACGATCGGCTGGTAGCCGAAATCAAAGTCCGCCGTGTACGAGAAGTTCGGGTTGCCGTTGCCGTCGCGCGGCGTCACCGGGTTGATGCCCACCCCGTGCTGGCCAATCACCTCGCCGTTGACCACCAGCTCACGCACCGCGTTGCCGCCCTGGTTCACCATCAGCACGTGGCCCGACACGTCGTTGACGAACGTGCGGTTGTTCTGCCACTTGGTCGAATCGGTGATGCCAACCAGGTTGCCGTTGACGTCGTAGCTGCTCGTGGTCGTACCCGGGTCCATCTTGGTGCTGGTGCCCGAGACCGTGCCCTGCTTGTAGCCCTCGAAACGCTGCAGGCCGTACGTGTAGGTGTTGGTGTAGCCGCCGTCTTGGTCCGTCAGCGAGTACTGCAGCACGTTGCCGGCTGCGTCGTAGCTGTCGTAGTTGATGTCGGCCTTGAGCGCACCGTCGCTCTTGAGCGTGCGCTGATGCACCAAGCGGCCATTGGCGTCGTACTGGCTCAAGCGCACTTCCAAACCGTTGGTCTGGTCCTGTGGCAGGCCCTCATTGAGCTTGGCCGCATAGTCCGTCGGCAGGTTGCCCGAGCCGGTTTGCGTGACGCGGCCTGCGCCGTCGTACGAGCGGTGGTCGATCTGCACGCCATCGCGCACCACGCTGTTCAGGCGGTTCAGGTTGTCGTAGGCATACGTCTCGGTGGTGTAGCCATCCGAGCGCACGAACGTGGTCGGCGTCGTGCTGTAGATGGCTTCGCCCGCTTCCGTATAGCCCATGATGATGCTCTGGCCGCCGGCGGTCGTGACCCTGTTGCCCCAATGCGTGTCGCTCAGGCGATTGCCATTCTTGTCGTAGGTGATGGTGTGGCCTTGCTGGCCAATGTTGCCGGCCGCGTCCACACCGTCCACCACGATCTGGCGGTTCATCGCGTCGTACTTGAAATACCGCGCGACATCCGAGCGATTGTCGCCGTCCACCGAGTGTTGCTCGATGTACGTGCGGTTGCCGACGTTATCGTACTGGAACGAGATGTGGACCTGACCATCCGCCACGTCGCGCAAGCGGTTCAGGGCGTCGTAGCTCAGGAAGTTGTCCTGATAGACCACGCCCCCCTGTACGGTCTTTTCGCGCACGTGGTTGCCTGCCAAGTCATAGGCATACGTGGTGGTCTGATTGAGTGCGTTGTCTTGGGTCGTTGTCAGCTGGCCTGCGGCGTCATAGCTGTAGCTGAGTGACTGGCCGCGCGTGTTGCTTTGCCCGATGAGCTGACGGGCGTTGTCGTAGGCATAGCTGTAAACCGCCCCGCCAATGTCGGTGTGGCGCGTGACCTTGCCGAAGTAGTCGTACGTCCACGTTGCGGCCATGGCGGTCGGGTCCACCTCGGCAATCTTGCGGTTGAGTGCGTCGTATGCCGAGCGTGTGGCCTGCCCCATCGGCTGCGTCACCGAGAGGACGTTGCCGCGCATGTCGTAGGCGTAGCTTGTCGTCTCTCCAGCGCCGTTGGTCTGGCGCAGCAGGTGCCCCGCCTGATCATAGGCATACCGCTCCGACAGGTTCTGCCACCCCTGACTTTGCAGCTGGTAAGCGCCATTGATGGAGGTCACCTGCACCTGTGCATGCGTGGCAGACAGCAGCCGGTTGGCGCCGTCGTAGCTGTACGTGGTGACTAGGCCCATCGCGTCGATGGTCGTCGTCTTGTTGCCGAAGGCGTTGTAGCGGTAGTTCACCACGCCGGTGTCTGCATGGACCTCCGCTGTGACGTTGCCGCCGGCATCGTAGACCTTGCCATTGACGTTGCCGTTGGCATCCACCACCGCCACCTGACGGCCGAGCGCGTCGTACGTGGAACGCGTAACGGGGCTGGCGCCACTTTGGTTGCCTTCACCGTCGGGCTTGCGCTCTTCGATGACCTGGTTGTTGGCGTTGTAGCGGTATGTGGTTTTCCAGTACGGGGAACGCGGATCGCTGATCTCCGTCACGTTGCCCCAGCGGTCCACCTTTTGGTTGACCACCGGGCGCGCCCAGAAGGCGTCGCCATTCTTCACGGCCACTTGGCCCAGCACTGCCCCGGCCTGGCTGGCGCTGAGGCTGACCGAGGTACCAGACGTGGTTGATACGCTGGCGCCATACTGGGCCGGGATAGCGTTGACGAAATAGGCCGGCGTATACGGCGGCGTGGTGGACTGGCTGGTCGGCGGCGGCGTGGCGCCGTCCACCCAGACCTGTTGCTGTTGCGTCTGCCATTGGTAAACGGTGTACGGCACACCAACAGCCACATTCCCCTGCCAGGCATAGTGCGCGCCTAGAATCTGATGTCCGGACTCATCCGTGCCCACCACGACCGGGGAGTTATACAGCGGCCGCGGCGCAGTCGTCATGTAGGCGTTCGGATCAGCCGGGTAGATCGTGACCGCACCATATACCGGTACGCTGCGCGAGCGCTGCTCGTTCACCCAGACCGTCGTATAGATGATGTTCCCGGACTCATCCCGTTTGGGTACCTGCTGGCCCGATTCGTCGGTGGTCATGACGGGTGGCCCCTGCGTGGGAACCTGCACCGTGTAGTACTCGGTGGTCCAGCCAACGATCTGCGTCTGCTGGTACGGCACGGCTACAACAACATTGCCTTGCCACGCGTAATGCGCACCTAGCGTCTGATTGCCCGACTCGTCGGTACTGATCACCACCGGATATGTATACCTAGCCTGTGTATAGCCGCGGATGTACAAAGACGGATCAGGCGGCGTCACCGTTACCGGCACCTGCACTTGAACGTTGCGCGTTTCGTAGTGTCCGGGGCCCTGCGGGTAGAACGTCAGGGTGCCCAGCCCCTGCGCCGTGCGGTTGCCGCTGGCGTCCGTGGCAACGACTTGGTACTCGTACGTACCGGCGGCCATGCCCGTCACGTTGACGAACTGATAAGCCGGGTTACCCGACTCATCGGCCCCGTGATACATCACGGAAAGCGACGACCACGCGCCGCCGCCTTGCGGTCGATACAGGAACTGAACGTTGCCTGTCGCCGCCGGCCACTTCAGTAGCTTGGCAGGCGTTGCGCCGATGACGTTGCCGGCTTCATCCGTCTTGTATGTAGGCCGGCCATACGTGTCAGTAATCACTTGGGAGCCGACCACGCCGTCGGCCAGATTCACGGCAATTGGTGGGTAGTTGACTTGGGGCACCCAATAACCGGGAACCTCGGCCACCTTCACAAACTGGCCAGTCGCGTGCGCGTAAGGCGCAGCACTGCTGCTCTGCGTCCACAGCAATTCGAACTCGTACGTACCGGCGCCCAGTATCGAGGTATCAACACCGTACAAGCCGTTGCCACGAGCCGAGGCCGTCAAGGTCTGCCAACCGGCACCGCTGCCTGCAGGACGATAGCGCAGCGTTTGTACAACGTTGTCGCCAGGGCTTTGCCAAGCCAGTACGCCCGCACCTGCCGCACCGTAAGACAATGGCGTGCCGATTGTCTGGAGCGCTGGCGATGCAATGCTCACGCTGCCGGTACCCGTGATGTGAGTCACGTTGTCTCGGCCGACGGTGATGACTTGGTATTGATAGTTACCAGGGGAAAGGTTGGAAGCGTCGTAGCGCAGTACGTCGCCAAACCGCATCAGCGGTAACGGGTTGCCCCAGTTGGCAGTACCGTCCGGCGCAAGTTGCAGGTACACCTGCTGCATAGGGTCTGCAGGCGCTTGTACCTCGACGGCATTGCCGGCTGTACCGTTGCCGCTCTGGTCAATCACCTGCACCCACTCGCCCTGGGCATTCTGCTTGTACACCCGAACATGCGTGATCTGGCTGATGCCACCGACCGTGCCGACGCCGTCCTGCCATGCAAACGTGGTGCCGTAAGCGCCTTGCTCTGCAGTCACAATCTGCGATCGCGACCTCGCCACGCCCGGCACGGACACAGCAACTCCGCTTTCGTTCGTGCCGCTTTCGTTTGTCCCGCCTAACTTGTTGTACTGATATGGCGCGGTTACGTAGTCGACATCCACCCGAACCTGGCCACTGCCTAGGCCTTGCAGGCCCGACCACGACAAATTGATCTGGTTTGTGCCACTCCACGTGGCGATGCCCGACTCATTGGAGACGGCGCTGGCCGACTGCAGCGACGACGACAACGACACCGGATGCGCCCAAACGCCACCTTGCGACTGCAGTCGCTCGGGGCCGGTCTTGGAAACCTGCCGGCCCAGCGCATCGTATTGCGTATCGGTGCGTCGGGCATTGGTCAGCGCGCGTGCCGCATCCGGACTGCTGATCGCGGCGACATTGACGTCATCCCGGCCCATGCCGGCGCTGCGGATGTCGGCCGTAGCATTGCCATAGGCGTCGAACAGGGTGATGCGGTCTACCCCATTCCCATTGTTGGTACGCCACATGTGACCGGCATTGTCGTAGTCGAAGTACTCTTGACGACCACCGTTGACGCCCTTGCGCACCATTTCGCCAAAGGCGTTGTACTCCATGGCGGTATCGGTAATGCCAGCCTGTGCCTGGGTGACGACAGCCATGCCCGAGCCATTGGCCTGCGCCGGGCTGCCCTCCCACTTGCTGACCCATTGACCATTGTCCAGCTGCAATACGCGGACATATGTCACGCCGGTCAGGCCGCCGTCGGCGGCATCGCTGTCAGTCCAAGACACCGTGGCTCCGCTGGCCACCTGTGCAGCACCAAAATCGACCGTGCGGCTTGCGGCGTGCGATGCAACGCCGCCCGTGCCAAGGGACTGGCCGTTCTCGTTGGTGCCAAGCGAATAACGGGTGTCGGCGGTGATGTAATCCACCTCCACTCGAACCAGACCACCTTGCGCGTTGATCAACGAGGACCATGTCAGGTTGACCTGATTGGTGCCGCGCATGGCAACACGGCCGGACTCATCAAGTACAACCCGCGACGACCCGCTGGAGCTGACATTCAGACCGCCCTGCAGTACGGCAGTCGATGCCGGGTCGAACGTATGTGTCAACTGGCCCAGCTTGTCGTACTGGTAGACCTCAAATTGCGTATGCGCAACGCCATCGTTGCCGGTGACGTCCATCCAGCTCTTGGCAAGCTGGCCGCGCTCGTTGTACGAGTTAAAGTGATTGACGCCAGTGGCATCGGTTGTCTGGATCGCCTTGCCGTGCAGGTCGTACTGCGTATAGGTGTAGCGATTTCCGGCTTGGCTTGACGTTGCGTAGCTATTTAGCGATGCCGATGTGGCGCCCGTAGCGTATTCGGTCTGCAGGACGACGTTGCCATAGGCATCACGCCAGAATTCCGTGAGCGGCGTAAGCGCGCTGCCATTGTCTGTGCTCGCTCGAGTCGGGGCGGCCACGGCCCGGATGCGGCCCAGCGCGTCGTAGTACGTGTACGTGTTGCCGCCAGTCGCGTCGGTGACGCTGGTCTGGTTGCCGACCGCATCATAGGTGTACGACGTGGTTAGATTGCCGCGTGTGCTCGATCCATTGGACGCTGTGCTGTACTCGACGTTGACGCGCGTCTCACTGGTCTTGCGATTGGCTCTGTCGAATACGTACGTCGTGGTACGGTCATCGGCGGATCCGGCAGGCGTTCCGTACGCTGACTGCGACCAGCTTCCTGTCGCGATGGCGTTCGCAAACTCGGTCTGCGCGACAACGTTGCCTGCTGCGTCGAAGTTCTTCGTGGTCAGATAGCCCAGCGCGTCCACCGTAGCGACCTGGTTGCCGCGCAGATCGAAATAATTGGTGGTGGTGGTCCAAGTGTTGGTGACGGCATTGCGCAATTGGCTTACTTGTACCGTGTTGCCAAATGCGTCGTACGTCGTACGGGTGGTTTTGCCAGCCGAGAAATACTGAGCACCCGCTGCCGCGCTGGAATCGTAGGTGAATGCCTGCGGTTCGACGAGCTGCACCACCCGACCCAGCTTGTCGTAGGTGCTCAGAATGGCGCGATCAAGGCTGTGGTCAACCCCTGAGGCATTGATGGCCCCTTCCACTGCCGTGCGCGTGGGCGCGCCGGCTGCGCTGGTGAAGGCGGCAGCCGTGAGGCCGGTACGGGTCGCGTAGCGTACCAGACGCGTCACCTCACCGAATGCATTCCGCGTGTACCCGGTGACGTAGCCTTCGGCATCCACTTCATAGAGCAGATTGCCGGTCGCGTCGTATACCTTTGCGCTGCGGTTGCCTGCAACGTCCTTTCCGCCCACGGCATTGCCAAAAATGTCGTAGTAGGTCTCGGACGTGAGCGACATCATCGTGTCGCTACGGGCAGCCCCTCCGTTTTGGCCGTTAGCCGCTACGGTACCCAGCGCTTCGCTGTACACGCCAACCGGCGGGAACGTCGTCTTGATCTGACGGCCAAGCGCATCGTATTCGTAGCGCGTAGTACGCTCTTCCGGCCGTCCTGCCGCTTCAGTACGAGCGAGCAGATTGCCCAGTCCGTCGTACTGATACTGCGTAATGACAGACGCGCTGATGTTCTGTGCCACCTGTAGGCTGCCATTCGAGCCTGGAGCCACGGTTACCACGGTGACTTGCGGCGACGTTTCCTGAATCAGCCTACCCACCGCGTCGTACGAATACGACCAAACAGCACCCAGCTTGTTGGTATAGGTGAGCTTCTTACCCAGACCGTTGTAGGTGTAAGTTTCCGTCCCCCCAAGCGGGTCGGTGCTGCCAACGAGATTGCCGGAGGCGTCGTACGTATATGTGTTCGACTGGTCCAGTGCTGACGACGCCACCACTGCAGCGCTGATTGCATCTGGGGTGGCGCCCGCGTTCGCAGGGATGGCAAGCGCATACTGCGTGGTTTTGACGATGCGGCCGACACCGTTGTACTGCGTCTGCTTTACATAACCGAGCGCGTCGACCGTGTAGATCAACCTGTTGCCTGCGTCGTAGGCCTTGCGCTCGACACGGTCGTTCGCTGCATCGGGACTCAGGAGTCCGCGAAGTACCGAAACTGCCGCCGTGGCAGGCAGGTTTTTCGTATCCACCGGCTTCGCATAAACGCGCACAGACACCACGTTGCCGATCGCGTCATAAACACTCTCGGTCGCAACGCCCTGCGCGTTGATGGCAAGCACCTGGCGGTTCGCACTGTCATAACCGAAGCGATCAATCCGGTCGTCCGCGCTAGGCGTCAGTACCGCGCGGATCGCGTCCACTCGCGCCGTATTGCGCGCCTGCTGGAGTGCCGCCCCCGTCAGGGCGCTTGCATACTTCGTGATGGCCGTGACGTTTCCGTTGGCGTCATAACTGCGCTCCGTCACACCGCCCAGCGCGTCGACCTGGAATATCTGCCGATTGGCGGTGTCGTAGGCGTAGACCGTTACGACATCCGCTGCCGGGTTGGGAACGACCGTCTGAATGTCCTGCCCAGCCGCCACCTGCCCGGCGTAGCGGATCGTGCTCGTCAGGTTGTTGGTAACGGGGTCGTAGATGAACTGGGTGATCGAACCGGTCCCGTCTACCGTCCACACCGCACGGTTGGCCGAGTCATACAGCGTGGTAAGGTGAGAGTCCTTGGCAGGGTTGGCCACCAAGGCAACCGCTGCCGTGAGTGCATCGACTGTCGCAGCCGTATTGACGGGAACCGCCGCCGCATAGGCGATCTTCTCGAGCACGTTGCCCACGCCGTCCAAGACCGTACGCGTGACAAAGCCCTTTGCGTCGATCGTAAAAAGCGGGCGATTGTCATCGTCGTATGCGGTGCGCACGTCGATGTCGTGCGCGGCGTCTGCCACCACGGCAGGCGCGGTTTTACCGTCCCAATTGGCGAGGGCGATGCGGTTTGTATAGCCAACACGCTCGACAACGTTGCCGTTGGCGTCGTATCGGAGTTCCGTCACGCTACCGGTGCCATCGACCGTATAACGAAGATGGCCGTTGGCGTCATAAACGCTCGACGTGACGGCATCGCTAAGGGGGGCTGCGGTAATGCGCGCGGCCACTTCTGCCAGCGTTGGCGCGCTGGAGAGACCCGTCAGCGAAATCGGTGTTGCATAAGTCGTAACGCGAACAATCCGGCCCTCGGCATCGTAGACCGTCTGGCTGACGGCGCCGTTGGCGTCGATCGTCAGAACCGGGCGATTGTTGGCATCGTAGACATAACGCGTGACGTGGCCACTGGCATCGGTACTTGCCACCGCATTGCCGTTGCTGTCGTAGGCGTAGGTCTTGGTCAGGTTCAGCCCGGCCGGGTCGGTCTGCTCACAGATGCGACGACCTGCCTTGTCGTACGTGTACGCAGTCACCACACCTGACGGCGACGTCGTGGTCAATACTCGGCCAGCGGCGTCGTAGGCATAGGTGGTACGCAGGTTGACTCCGCCTGCATCCACGGTCTGCGTCAGCACCTGACCCTTTTGGTCGTACTGGTAGCTCGTCACCGTGCCGTGTGTATCCTTGACGGTCAGCCGGTTGCCCAGTGCATCGTAGGTATAGACGGTGGTCAGGTTTGCGCCAGTCGGATCTACCCGCTGGGTCAAGACGCGCCCGGCAGCATCGTACGTGTAGGTCGTCTTGTTACCGCTGGCATCCAGGAACTGTGTGAGTTGCCCGGTGCGATCGTACGTATTCTTGGTCTGTATGACGTTGGTGTCCGTCTGGATCAGGGCACCGTTCGGGTTGTACTTGTAGATCGTCTGGTTGCCGCGCCCGTCCGTGATCCGGAACGTCTGTCCGTAGCGGTTGCGCTCCGTGACCGTGACGATCCCGCCAGGCAACGTTACCGTCACGCTGCGGTTCTTGTCCGAGTAGGCGTAGGTGACGACGTTACCCAGCGCATCCGTCTGCGTCAGCGTGCGATTGAATGCGTCGTAGGTTGTCGCCCGGATGCCACCGAGCGGGTCCTTCGTGGTAACGACGCGTCCCAGGCGGTCGTAGGACACCTCGCTCACATTGCCATTGCGATCGATCGATCGGATCGCACGGCCAAACGCGTCATAGACGGTGCTCGTTGCCAGGCGCAGGCCCGACGGATCCAGCACCGACTGCGTTGCCAGGCCGCGATGGTCGTAAGTACTCTCGCGCACCACGGTACTGCCGTCGCCCTGCGCGGAAGTCCGCGAGACCTCTTCGCCAAAGGTGTCATAGGCGAACGTCGTCTGGTTACCGGTGGCGTCAACGCTGCTCGAAACGAGTCCCGCCGCCGTGTAGGTATACGTGGTCTTGCTGTCCTGCGCCGGATTGCGGATCGCATCAATGGCGCTGGTCAGCGCCACATTGACGACGCCACCAGCGTTAGGCCCGGTCAGGCCGGACAAAGCAATTCGGGTGGCGTAGCGTACTGACGCGGTCAACAACCCTTGCGCGTTGTACTGCTGTTCGGTCACTTCTCCCAACGCGTTGACGGTATGCGTCAGGCGGCTGTCGGCATCGTAGAAGTAGAGGGTTCGGTAGCCGTTGGCGTTCGTGCTGCTGGTCCGACGGCCGGCAGCATCATAGGTGTACGTGGTCGCGTACTGCGCCCAGATGGCATCGATCTGCGCCTGGGTCTGCCCCGTCGTGAGCTTGGCTGCCCCTTCGGCCGAGAGTTCTGCGGTAACGCGCCCCTGAATGTCATAGCGAACGTTGAACTTCCGTACGTCTGTAGTGCCGACGGCTGTGGTCGTCAACGTCCGGTTTCCCATCGCGTCGTAGGTATACGACGTAACGGTCCCCTCAAAATTGGTTTCGGTCAGAACACGGTTGAAACCGTCATAGGTGCGTGCCGTGATCTGATCCGACGACTTGGTGGCCGGACGAATTGCAGCTAGCGTGGAATTGGCCGTGACCGTACCGACAGCCTTGCTGGTGTAGCGTGTGCTCTTGAGGACATTACCCGCCGCGTCATACACCCGTTCGGTCAGGTAGCCCTCCGCATCGACCTCGCCGACCTGTTGCCCGCGCGCGTCATAGAAGTAGAACGTGTGCGCGTCGGCAGCATTCGCTGCCGGCAGGAGTTGAACCAGGGTGCCTGCGGCACGTAGCGACGCTGTCGTAGGCGTTGCGTACGTAACCCGCTCCGCCAGCTGGCCTGCAGCGTTGTAGCGCAACTCCGACAAGTACCCCTCGCCGTCGAACGTGGCGCGCAGCAGGCCGTCGCCGTCGTAGAAATTGCGGACCACGCGATCTGCCGCCGAAGTCGGCGGCGCAACGCTTGCAGCCGTCGGGCTCCCACCCAGAGTTGCGGGATCGATCTTCGTTGCATAACGGATGACTGCTACTACGCGCGATGCCCCGTCATATTGCGACTCGGTGACGGCGCCGGCGGCATCCACCGATTTGATCAAGCGCCCGGCGTCGTCATAAATGCGCCACGCTTTGTTGTCCTGTGCGGATACCGTCGGGCGCACGCTCACGAGTGCCGGACTGGTTGGTCGGCCTTGTGCGTCAACCAGTTGGCTGATGGAAACCGCAGTTGCGTAGACGATTGTCTCGGTCAGTTGCCCCGTCCGGTTATACACATACTCGGTCAGGGTGCCATTGCCGTCGATGTCAGCATTCTTGCGGCCGGCATCGTCATACAATGACCAGTGCCGGACGCCCGTAGAATCCTGCGTCATCAGCAGGCGGCCATCCGCATCGTAGGCGTAGGTCGTTTGTCCCAGCGACTGAGCAGCCTCGTTGAATTGAGAGACGCTCACCAGTCGGCCGGCCTTGTCGTACAGGCTGGTGGTAACGAGACCGTTGGCCGCGAGTACCGATGTCTTGTTCCCGGCATCGTCGTAGCGTGTCGTGGTCAGCTGACTGGCAGGGTCAAGCGTGGCCACCAAACGGCCCAGACCGTCATAGCTGTACTGCGTAATCGCGCCGGTACCGCTGACCGTCTTCAACAGCCAGCCATGCTGATCGTAGACATACTGCGTCGTTGCCGCGCCGCCAGAAACGCCAGTACCGGTCGCATCCACCGCCGAATAGGCCGTGGTACTTAGCAGTTGCCCCCGAAAGTCATAGGCCATCTCCGTCAGTGCAACGCGACGCATGTCCTGTGCGGCGCCCCAGGATGCCAGCTGAGACTCCGTCAAGACCGACGTCTCCGTCAGCGTCGCAACGTTATAGGTTCCCCCTGCAAATGCGATGCTGCGCACGCGATTGCCCGCGGCGTCGTAGCGGTACTCCGTCACCCGACCTTCCGGCGAGATCAGGAAACGCAGCAACCCCTTGTTGGCCGCGTCGTAGACGTAGCGTGTCGTTTGCGGGAGACTCGGCAATCCGGGACCCGCGCCATCAGGGTCCGCTACCAGGTAGGCCGTTTCACTCAGCAGGTGATTCTGAGCATCGAAAACACGCTTGACGGTATTGCCCCTCGCATCACGCTGCAAGGTCTGGTTTCCGCTCGCGTCATACTCCATATCGATCGTACGGCCGTCTGCGTCAACCACCCGCGTCACATCTCCGGTCGCGTTGTACGTGAACGTGGTCACCTGCCTTGAGCCATTTGCAACGGGCGCATCGACGCTGGCCAGTTGGCCATTGGCGCTGTAGATATAGCGTGTCACCAGACCGAGCGGATCAGTCACGGTGGTTTGGCTGTTTGCCAAGTCATAGCTATACGACGTGGCCTGTCCCAACCCATCCGTCACCGACGCGACGCGATACTGGCCACTGATGTTCACATAAGTGAACGACAGGCTGCTGCCATCGGTCTGGGCAATCGTGGCAATGCGGTTGCTGGTACCGTCGTAGGTGTACGTCGTTTGGTAGGCGTTCCCATCCGCAGTCGAACCATCGTCTGGCGTCAGATCCACCTTGACCGTGGACAGCCGGTTGCTTGCGTCGTAACCGTAACTGACAGCGCAGAGCGCCTTGAGCGTGCCGTTGACCAGCACCATGCTTCGCACGCGGGAGACATTGCCGTTCGTGTCGTAGTCCAGCTGAATCGATTCGCCATCGCTATTGCTGACGGCAGTGACACCGCGGCTGCCCCAGGTGTAAGTCAGCGTCCGGCCCTGCGGATCAGTGCTGGTGGCAATGCGGCCCGTGGCGTCGTACACCTCGGTTCGCTGCGTATCGCCATCCGTCCAGGTGTACTTGCCCGTGCCCGAGTCGTAGGCCAGGGTGTCGTATGCGCCCGCGCCGTCAGTCGAGACATACAACCCACGGCCGGCGTCATATTGATAGGTAGACGTCGAGCCATCTCGGTCGGTGCGAACTACCGAGCTACCAGCGGTCAGCGCCGTGCCATTGAGCTGCAGCTTGGTGTCCAGTCCATTCCACCAGTTATCGCCATTGTCATCGGTGAATTGGCCTTGGCTGTTGTATGTGCGAAGCGCACTGGTAGCGCCGCCCACGCCGACAAGGCGATCATCGCGGTCCTGGACGACAAGGTTGCCCGTCGCGATGTTGACGTACACCTGCTCGCCATTGCGTCCCGAAGCGGAATTGCCGATGACACCACGTTGCCCGAGAGTCGCGAGGGACGAGAGATTCAGACCAATGCTGTTGCCGCTGACGATCGCTACCATGAGTTCTTCTTGCGTTTGGACGGTGAGTTCACGAGCAGTCGAGCTGGCAACAGGCACAGCAACATCGACCGGTCTTCGATGCAATACATCCGGAGACTCGGCGAAATGTTTAGCGGCGCACATCAATCTCGCAGCCGGAGCATGATGTGCCGGGCCCCGCGCTAAACAAAATGAAAAACGTGTGGATATACTCCGAGCGGCCACTTGCCCCAGGAAATCGGCCAAAAACCATCTACCGCACTTGCCAAGGCAAGCTGTATCTGTTCGTCCCCTGGAAGGGTTGTCAGCATTGCAAACTTCAGATCCTGACGCGCTGCTGCGCGATGCCATCGCGGCCAGCCAGCGCAACGACAGCGAGACCGCGCTGTCCCTGTTCGCCCGTGTGAGCGAACTCGTGCCGCAGTCGGCCGTTCCGCACTTGCTGGCGGGGGCTGAACTTGCGCACATCGGCCGGTATGCGGAGGCTGAATCCGCCTATGCCAGAGCGGTTCTCGCGGATCCGCAACTGCACATCGCGCGCTACCAACTTGGCCTGCTTCAGTTCATCTCGGGCAACATACCCATGGCAATGCTGAGCTGGCAGCCGTTGCTGGAGCTGGGGCCGCAGAATGTGCTCTCGCTGTTCGTGCAGGGGTTCGCCCAGCTGGCGCAGGACAACTTTGCCGACGCGGCTTCGCTATTCCATGCCGGTATGGCGGTCAATACCGACAACCCTCCCCTCAATGCAGACATCGAGATGGTGTTGCAACGCATGGCGGAGTTGCCCGGCGCAGGTAACCGCCCCGCACCACAACCCACCGAAGCAGCACAGCCGAGTGCCGAGGAACCACCGGTAGGCGCGCACGTATTGCTCTCCAACTACGGCTCGTTCAACTAAGGCTGGTACGTCGTCCGGCCCCTCCCCTGCTTTCGAGTATTCATGACACAGATCGACGGCGCGAGTCGTCTCGCCGCAATGATTCGTGCAGAGGTTGCCTCGCTGGGCAATCGCCGTACAAGCGCATCCGGCACACGCAAGGAAGCATCCAAGCGCGATGCCACTCGCGGCGCTGGGCAGGATGTGGATCTGGCCGCCGTTATCGCACGGCGGGTTGCGGCCATCGACCCGGACGACGCCGAGCGTGGCCGCAAAGCATTTCGTGTCTTTCTGGAATCCGTGCTGCTCGCCGAGTTTGGTGAGGCGCTCATGAACGACGCACACTTCTATCAGCTCGTTGACGACGTTCAGAAGCAAATGGAAGCCGACCCGGAGATTGCGGCGGCCATCAAAGAGGCGACTCGCCTGCTGCTCTAGGACGCAAAAACGGCCCGCATGAACGGGCCGTCGTTTCTTACCTCTGTGTGATTCCGCCCTTGAGGGCCGGCAGGGTTCAACCTGCTGTCGTACCGCCAACAGAACCAAACCGACGCGCGAGTAGTTGCGTTGCAAGACGTTGAATCGATTCAACGTCACTGACTTCACCCGCCAGTATCGCGCTGGCATATTGCGTGGCCAAACCATTGCCGTCGAGGCCACGCGCACGGGCGATCTCGCCCTCTGCCAGTTCTCGCTGGCCCAGGAATGCATGCGCCACAGCAAGGCCGCCATGGCTTTCCCCGAAGTTGCGATCCAGTGCCACCGCTTGCCCGAACGCTTGTACCGCGGCGTCCATGTCGCGGCGCACGATGTGGGTCCAACCCAGGCCATTCCAGGTACCCACGTGCGCGGGCATGAACCGGACAGCCTGATGGAAGGCAAAGAGCGCAGCTTCCAGCTGCAAATCCAGCAATTCCGCAAACCCCAGTGCCGACCATGCGCGGCCGTCCTCCGCATGGACACTCAACGCGCACCGCAGCAGCTCTCTGGCTTGCGCTGCATCACGACGTGCCAGCGCAACGCTGCCCGCCGCAACCAGCGCCTCCAACTGCTGCCCGTTGTTCTGTAGCGCGGCGCCAGCCCATGCCTGCGTAGCATCCATCTCACCGAGATCCAGTGCCGCCAAGCTCGCAACACCCATTGCATCCGGCGCCAGCGCCCCAGCCTGCGCATGCGCCCATTCGATGGCCTGCTTGAGTTCTCCGGCCCGATGAAGCGTACGCAGCCAAAGCACTTGCAACGCCGGCGACGCGGCCGCCTGTTCAGACAGCATGCGCGGCGCAAGCCTGTCACGGGCTGCAACAAAGTCGCCTTCACGGAACACCGTATAGGCAATATCGTGCTCGATCGCCTCTTTGGCCTCGGCGGAAAGGTCTGGCGCCATCTGCATGGCCTCCAATCGCGTCCGGGCATCGGCCCAATGGCGCATCGCCATGTCGATTCGGCTCTCGCGGAATTCCACAATGGGCCCGCTGACGCCCAGGGCCTGCGCGTGCCTCAAGTGAAACCGTGCACGCTGCCACTCACCTGCGGCAAAGGCGGCATCAAATGCCTCTTCAAGCAGCGTCAGGTTGTTGGGGTCTTCACGCAGATACTCTTCAAGTCGTGTCAGGCGGTCTACGGCGGTCGTGTCGTTTGCCATGGTTTCGTGTTCTGGTCTGATGCCGCGTTACCACGCAACATCGGAAGGATGGTGGGACTGCAAGGACTTGCGCAACTTCTCCAGCGCGGCACGGTGGATCTGCGCAACCCGCCCCTTGGTCACGCCAAGCGTACCTGCGATCTCTTCGAAGCTGATCTCTTGCAGGTAGTGTGAGCGAATGACCGTCTGCTCCTGCGTCGAAAGCGTGCCGATGAAGTAGCGCAACCGCTGCTGCAACTGCCGAAATTCGATGCTTCCATAGTACTGAGGCGCGGGCGCACTGGCGAGTGAATCGCTCTCTATCAGGCCGGTGCCCTCCAGGAGGAATGTCAACGCCATGCCGATCCCGACCTCGGCAAGGTAGCGGAACGGCGCAGCCTTGGCGGCACGGCTGCCTTCGTTCGCCTGTGCTGCTTCCGCACTGTCTCGCGCTGCGTCCTTGATCTCCTTCATCCGCTCCTGCCGCAAGCGCATTCGCAGCGCAATCTGCTGCTGTTTCTCCGTCATGCGCTCCAGGCCGTTCAAGATGGCCCCATGCATTCGCCGCGAAGCAAACGTCTTGAACTGCGCACCTCGGTCCTCCGCGTAGCGATCTACGGACTCCACGAGACCGACGATAGCGAACTGGCGGTACTCGTCAAACTCGATCTCGTCATGAATGCGGCGGGCATAGTAGGTTGCAGCAACCGTATGCGCATACGGCAGATAGTGCCGAATCAGGGCCTCGCGGTCCTCCACACGCTGATGCTCGCGAAACTGTTGCCAGAGCGTTGCCTCGTCGCCCTGCGCCACCGCCGCATGCGCCGGCGGCTCGTCCTCCATGCCGTCTTCGTTGATGATCGGTGCCATGTCGCGATTCAGTGGAATGAACCCACCAGGGCTTTCAGCAAGACACTCCAACCGTCGATGAGGATGAACATGAGGATCTTCAACGGCAGCGCGATCGTCATCGGCGGCATCATCATCATGCCCAGCGCCATGAGAATGCTGGAGACAATCAGGTCGATCAACAGGAACGGCAGGAAGACGACGAAACCAATCTGGAAGGCAGCACGCAACTCAGAGAGCATGAACGCCGGGATCAGCTGAACGTTGCTGATGTCCTCCATGGTTTCGGGCTTCTTGGCTTTCGACAACTCCACCATCAGCGCCAAATCCTGCTCACGCGTCTGCCGCACCATGAACTCACGCATCGGCCCGCTGGCTCGCTCGTAGGCCTGCTCAACATTGATGCGCCCTTGCATGAACGGCTGCACGGATTCGGTATTCACCGCTTGCAGCACCGGTGCCATCGTGAAGAGGGTCAGGAACAGCGCCAACCCGATCAGGGCGGTGTTCGGAGGCGTTTCCGGCATCCCCATTGCGTGGCGCAGCATGGACAGGACGATGATGATCCGCAGGAACGCCGTCAGGCAGATCAGCATTGCCGGCAGCACGGCCAGCACCGTCAGCCCGATCACGGCCCGCAGCGCAAACGTGGTTTCGCCAGGCGAGATACGGATCTCGGGCGCGCGAGCCACCGCTCCTCCTTGAACCGGTGCAGCGCTGACGCGATTGGCCGACCGCGCAGGCACCTGCGCACGCTTGGGAGCCGGCGCTTCCGAAACCGTTGACTCGGTGCGCTCAATCGCAATCGAGCCTGCCGGCGTCACAGCACTGGCAGGCGCATCGTCGCCCAGCAGCGTCACCACGGGTTCTGCCTGTGCGTCCGATGCGGCCGCCATCGCAGGGCCTGCAAAGGCCATTGCCAACAGCATCACCAGCCAAAGCAGGCGCACGCGCCCTGACAGCATCGTCATCGCTGCGCGCCCTCCGCCTCGGGGGCACCACCGGCCGGGCGCGTCTGTAGCACGGTCACCTGGCCCGCCGCGTTCGTCGAGACAAGAACCTGGCCGCCGTCCCACTCCACAACGTGCAGTCGCACATTGGGCGTCATGCTCGTTGAAGCGGACACGGCGATGTGTTTGCCCGCGGGGCTTGGCGTTGACTGTCGGCCCAGCGCACGTGCGAGCCACGTCCATTGCGTTTGCCGACGACTTGCCGCCCACAGCACGGCAACCGTTGCCACGAGCAACAGCAGAATGGCCGCGCCAGCGCTTGTGGAAATAGGGTCCTCTTCCTGCCGGAACGGCAACGGCGCAGGAGTCGACGCGAACGCCACCGAGGACGACATACCAGAACCCTCGGCAGAGACCGGTTTTGCTGATTGCGGCATCTCAGGGCACCAAGGGCATGGGCAGTTCTGTGAGACGCACAGCGAAGCTCTCTCCCACCGCTACCAGCAAGCCCCGGGCGACGACTTTGCCGTCGAGCCGGATGTCGACCGGCTGGTCGACCGCGCGGTCCAGGCGCAGCACGTGCCCGTCTTTCGCTGCCAGCAGCTCTCCGACCGTCAACTCGACCTCGCCGACGCAGACTTCGAGCCGAGCCCTGACGGCCAACAGCGGGCTGGTCGATTGCAACACCGCGCCACCGCCCGATACATGCTGCGTTAGCGGCTCATACGCCAAGGTCTGGACGGTGACAGGCCCTTCACCGCTGGCCGGTGCGCCAACGTGGGATAACTCTTGTTTGGACATGATGATCAGGTTTTGGATGAAGCGGCGGCCTTGTCAATGACCGCCTGGAGTTGAATGCCTTTTGCGTTGTCGACCGCACCGAGATGGCCCACGGCGAGGCATGTGTTGCCCTGATCGGCCTGAAGCAGAAACAGCTTGGTCGGTTCATGCAACGGTTGGGGGACTGTCACCACGTCACCTGCCCGCAATGTCATCAGCGCTTTCAGATCCAGGTCGATCTCTGCCAGGCGGGCAGCCATGCGCAGCGGCTGGCGACCCAGCGCGTCAAAAACGGGCGTAAGCGCACGTGCAGGCTGCGCCGTCGCACGCGTATTGGCACGCGTCGGGATCCATTCGCGCGCGCGTGTCGGCTCCAGATGCAATGGCAGATCCACGGCAGTGGCGCCTCGTACAGTAAGCACGCCGGTAACTGCACCAGACCATGGCAGACGCTGCTTCGACGGAAAATCCGCGGCCACGAAAGCGGTCTCTGTCACAACTTCTGTCTCTGGGTGCTCACCGCCAAGCGCCTCGCACAACGCTCCCCATGCCTTGGCGGCAACCTGCGCCGACATGGATCCCGCGGTGTCCTGGCTTACCGTGCGGCCGAGCGCATCCTCGGCGCCGAAGAGTACACGGCGCAGCATCACCAGCGGGGATTCAGCGCCTGCCATCCAGATGCCACGACAGCGGTCAGTCGTGGCGGCCAGATTCGACCATGCGTTGAATGGCAACTCCAAAACCCGTGGCTCTGCTTCGCACGCATTGGTCAGTGCTCCCAGCGACAGCTCCAGCCCCCACGCCAGACCGAAGCTTGCGAGCTTCGTATCCAGCCGCTCACGCAGAGAACCCAGTTCCTCCGGTGCCCACCAGACCAGCGAGCGCGCAAGCGAATTGGCGTCGTTGCGCAACACCGTCATGCCTTGCCCTTCATCGAATACAGTTCCTGGATCATGTCGTTAGCCGTGGAGATGACCTGCGACGATGCCTGGTAGCCGCGCTGCATGATCACCAGGTCACTGAACTCCTGTGAGAGGTTGACGTTGGAAATCTCCACCGTCGAAGCCTTGACGCCACCAAATGCTTCAGTGTTGGCCGTGCCGGTGTGCCAGTGCGCATCGTTCGTTGAACGAAACAGGTTGTTGCCTACCGATTCGACCGCATCTGCGGTATCGAAGCGGCCCAGCAGCAGTCGGTCCCCTTTCTTGGTCTGTCCATTGGAGTAGGTCAGAACGACAAAGCCATCGGTATCGAAACTGACGTTCGACAACGTGCCGGAACCAAAGCCGTCCTGGCCCGACGCTGCCAATGTCGACAGATTGCCGGACGCAAACGAGGTCACGTCCTTGCTGAAGTCCAGCGCAACCGTCATTGGCGACTGCCCAGGCGGCGTGTAATCAAACTTCACCTGAGAAGACGCGGCGTCTGGCTTGCCGTCCTTGAAAAGCAACGTTCCGGTACCAACGGCAGTCGTGCCGTCCAGGATCGACAAGGTCCAACTCCCGGGGTTGGTCGCGCTGCCGTTGGTGAACTTGACCGACAGCGTATGCTGCGTGCCAGTGCTGTCATAGATGTTGACGCTGCCTACGGTCTGCTCGGTCGCCGTGCTGGACAGGTTGCCTGAAAACTTGACCGTGCCCGTGGGCTTAGGCGGCGATGCGCGAGAGCCGTCCAGCGAGACGATCCCAGTGTTACCGTCGGAGTCGATACCAAACACCTTCAGCCCACCCACGCGCGTGACCAGCAAGCCCGCGTCGTTGAACTGAAACTGACCGGAACGGGTGTAGCGTACGTTACCGTCAGCATCCTGCACGGTGAACATGCCCAGCCCATCCACCGCCACATCCATGGCATTGCCAGTCTGGCGCAATTCGCCAGGATTGAAGTTCAGCGCGGTGCCATACGTGGCAAGGCCAAACCCCTTGCCGTGCTGCATTCCGGGCCAGCCAGCGTCGCCGCTGGTGGGATCGCTGTAAACAAGGTCGCCGAATTGCAGCGTCGAGCTCTTGAAGCCCGGCGTGTTCATGTTGGCCGTGTTGTTGGCAATGACTTTCAGCCCTTGGGAATATCCCATCAAGCCAGTCATGCCAAGATAGATTGAGTCGAGCATAGTGCACTCCCCTTTAGCGACTGGTCGTTAGCGGATCGTGTTGATCTGCGACAGGCTGATACCCGACAGCGTGGTACCGCTGGTTGTCGTGATGGTCAGTTGCGGTGAACCGCTTGCCAACGATAGCGACGACACCGTGCCGACCGCCGTACCCGACTGCGTCTTCACCTCCACCGTCTTGCCGATCAGCCCCACCGATTGCAGCGAGGACTGGTTTGAAAGCAGCGTATCGAGCTTGGTATTGATCTGTTGTGTCTGCTCGAGCGACGTGAACTGCGCGATCTGCGCCATGAACTCCTGGTTGTCCATGGGCTTGAGCGGATCCTGATACGTCAGTTGCGTCAACAATATCTTCAGGAAATCCTGCAGCCCGATGGACCCCGACTGCAGGCTCGTGCTGCCAACACTATCAACCGTTGCCATTGCGTTCCCCCTCGATGGGATAGTTGACCCGCGACGCCTGCTCGGCGCTTGGGGTCAGGTTTCCGTTCCATGATTTGCCGTTGCAGGTGATGTCGGCCAACCCAATGCCGCGCGCGGCCAGGCGCTGGCGTACATAGGCAACCGCCTGCGCAATCTGCTCAGGATCGGCTTGCGCAGTGCCGATCCAGAGATGGCCACCCGCCTCGCTGATCTCCAGATGCAGACGCATCGGCACTGCACCTTCTGCTTCGAAATCCGCGCCCTGGGATAGCACGCCTTGCGCAATGCGATCTTCTGCGGGTGAGCGCACTGTCGTCGCCGTCGCGGCCCGCGCGGAAGGCGGCATCGGCTTCACCGATTGATCAACGTATCCTCCGACCCCGTTAGACACGGACCACTCCTGCCGTTGGACCTGCATGGCAGCGAAATCCGTGCTCGCGGCGAGGCCCAGGCGAAGTGCCTGCATTGCAAGCTGTCGAGATGCGGTCAACGTGCCATCGGCCGACGGCTGGCGCTCTGGCACTTCCGCCACCATTAAGCGCGATGCCACAGCCTGCTCCGCAAGGAGACGGCCGCTATAGTGGGTCGCTCCTTGAAACCAGTCCTGCGTCTGGGCACGCTCCATTTCCCGCTGCCATGCCGCAGCGTCTCCAGCGAAGGGCGATGTGACCTCTGCCCCCCGCGGGGCATCGGCCTTGTCCGGCAGCAAGCCATACGGCAGCGGCTTCATGCCTCATCTCCATTACCCGGCGTTGGGGCGTTGGTGCGCTGCCATGCCTGGCGTGCTGTCCAATCGTCATCGGCCTCAACCGCCGCGTCACGCGCGCACGTTTCGGCATACGCCCGACGGATGTCTTCGCGATGCTGTGCAAGCAGTTCCATAGCGCGGTGTGCTTGGCCCAGTGCAACCTGTGCCCGTTCCCTCGCTTCGCTGCAGACGCGCACTTGTCGTGCACTTTCCTCGAGCTGTACCTGTGCCTTACCGAGATAACGCAAGACGTGCGCCCGTTGCATGACATCCACGGACACGCCCTCGCCCGAAGCCATCGCGGCGACCGCGGCCGCACGATCCGCTTCCAGCTGGGCATGACGATCGCGCTCCACCGCCAGCGCGGTGTTGGCCTCTGCGAGTGCGCGCGTGGCGGCGTCCAATCGCCAGTTGGAGCGCTTGAGCACCGGCTCCAGACCGTAACGGAATCCTCGGCTATCCATGTGCGCCTCCGGTGCTGACGCCCGCCGGCTTGACGCCCGTAGGCGCAAACGATGCGGCCGGTCGCGAAGGTTGCGCCGGCTGCCGAGAGGCCGGCGGCACACTCTGCGGCGAAGGAACGACCTGTAACAGCAGCTCTCTCAGAGCCTGCAGCGACGCTTCCCGCGCCTCGCCCCCCTCCACCTGGGATAGGAACGCACGCAGGGCAGGTTCAAGCGCCAGTGCTGCATCAAGCTCTGCGTTGGCACCGGGCTCATACGCACCAATGTCCACCAGTTGCCGGTTCCGCTCGAGAATCGAGAGCTGCTTGACCGTTGCGGTGGCCAAGGCGCGCGTTTGCGCATCCGTCAACTCAGACATCAGCCGGCTGGCACTCTGCAATACGTCGATGGCCGGATACTGACCGCGATGCGCCAACGCACGTGACAGCACGATATGGCCATCCAGAGTTGCACGCAGCGTATCTGCGATGGGCTCGTTCATGTCGTCGCCTTCCACGAGCACCGTCAACAGCGCGGTGATACTGCCGCCACTGCTTGCGGTACCGCAGCGCTCACACAACTGCGGTAGTTCCGCGAACACGGACGGGGTGTATCCGCGCGCCGTCGGCGGCTCACCAGCGGACAGTCCGATCTCTCGCCGGGCCATGGCCAAACGGGTGATCGAATCCATGGTCAACAGGACCTGCTTGCCTGCGTCGCGAAACGACTCGGCAATGGCCACGGCGGCATACGCGGCATGTAAGCGTGCCAGCGCCGGCTGGTCCGATGTGGCCACCACCACCACCGAGCGCTTCAACCCGTCCTGGTCAAGCTGCTTTTCGATGAACTCCCGCACCTCTCGGCCGCGCTCCCCGATCAGTGCGATGACGTTGATGTCTGCCTTCACATGGCGAGCGATCATCCCAAGCAGCGTGCTCTTGCCCACACCGCTGCCTGCGAAAATACCCATGCGTTGCCCTTGCCCCAGCGTCAGAAGCGTATCGATGCTGCGCACACCAGTTTCCAACACACGATCAATCCGGGGGCGATCCATCGGATTGAGAGGCGTGGCATGCAATGGCCTACGTTCTACGCAGACGGGCCGCGGCTGTCCATCAAGCGGCTCTCCAAAACCGTCGATGACGCGGCCCAGCAGTGCGTCGCCCACGCCAATACTGGCCGTACGCCCCATCGCCACAACCTTGCTGCCGGCCCCCAGGCCAACCGCCGATGCGTAGGGCATGAGTGTCACGGCGCCCGGGCGCACGCCCACAATCTCGGCCATTACTGGCGCCCCGCCACGCTGGGGCGTGATCGCACAAATTTCGCCAATCACGGCGTCCGGCCCTTCGGACTCGATCACCAGGCCGGAAAGCGCACGCACCGTGCCTGTCCGCTCAGTCAGGACAGTATGCGCAGTGGCTCGGCGCACTGCTGCCAGCATGCCGCTCACGACGCATCCCCTTCGGTTGAGGCGGCCGCGTTCGCCGTGCCACCACGTACCTCGGATGCCGCTTTGCGCCATGCATTTCCCAGGTTGCGTAGTTGCACCTCAAGTCGACCATCCAGCGTACCCGTTGCCGTCTCGACGACACATCCACCCACGGCAATCGTCTCGTCAGCAACCCAGCTGATACCCGGGAAGCCCTGAAACATTGCCTGCAAATCGGCGCCGGTTTGTAACGTCGCAAGATCGTCTGGGCGCATGCGCACACTCAGCACGGGCTTGCCGGCAAGCTCACTCAAAACCCTGTCAACAACCGAGCGCACCGCTGCAGGGCTCGCCGCCGCGTCGCCAACGACACGGCAGACCGCCTCAAACGCGAGGCCGATTGCCTGCTCTTCCATATTGCGCAGTGCGCTGGTCAAGCTCTGCTGCATCTGCTCGAGCACACGCCGCATCACGGCGGCATGCTCAGCAAGCGCGGCATCGATGCGTTTACGCTCACCATCCCGAGCCGTTGCCGCCTCAGACTGGACCGCATCCACCGCCTTTTGAGTCGCCTGCTCCACCTTCTTTGCAGCGTCCACCAACCCCTCCTTGAGGCCGCGTTCGTAGCCCTCCGCAAAGCCGCGCGAAGCAGCCTCGGCGGCCTCCTGCGCTTGCGCCGTCAGGACACTGCCGGCCCCCTCAACAACGCCAACGGGCACTGGAGTCGGAACGGGTGCAGAAGCCCGTTGTCGGACCAGCGCGCGCGGGGCGTCTTCCAGCGCAACAGAACGCAGCACGTGAGAGATCGGTCGCTGGCTCATGCCTGGGCCTTTCTCGAGAAGGATCGGAGCAGATCGGCCACACCCGAGAGTGCACGACGCCTCATCTGCGCAGTGGGTCGCGCTCGGTGTTCTGTGCTCTGCGGATGCGCCATGGCAACGCCAGCAAGCGTGGCTTCCAGTACCGCGACGTCGCGTACGTTGCCGGGCAATGCGCCGAACGTCATGGAGACCTCCGCAATACGGCGCGCCTGGGCAGGGCCGAGCCGCTGCATGACTTCCGCTCGCCACGGCCATGCCGAGATTGCCATCAGGGTGGCGGCAAATATCGGCGGCTCCAGCCGCAACATCTCGACCATCGCGTCGGGCGACAGCGCAGCAACCTGAGCAATCAGTTGGCCCTGCCTAGGGTCGGTCGCAGGCTTCGGCGCATGGGTGGACGATGTCGCTGTCACCATCGTCGTAGTCGACGGGGCGAGCAGCGTGCGGTCTCTCGGCAAACCGAGCACGGCAAGCTCATCCAGCAAGGCCCGTAGCTGCACACGCGCGTGTTCAGGCAACTGGCCGAGCATCCACGCGCGGTCTACAGCGGTCATCGCATGCAGCGCCAACGCGGTGTGGCGAAGTCCGTCTTCGCCCTCTGTTCGGACGAAATCTGGCGCCGCGCTCATACACGACCTCCATCGCCCACGCTGTCGTCCTTGCTCGGCGCCCGCAACCAGTTCTGCATCTGTGCCAGCATTGCCGCACGCTCTGCGTCGCTCATACCGGGCGTCTCGGGCACAGTTTTCTTCCGCCCCCGGCCAAACCACCATCCCACCACAAGACACAAGGCAGCCATCAGAAGCATCGGCACCCCGTAACCCGAGACGATTGCGCGAGGGCTGCTCAGTCTCGGCTCGGCCGCAACCGATAACGGGGCCACATCGGCCGACGGCGTGGCCGGCATCTGGCCCGTTGGGGTGACAGCGTTGCCGCTATAGGTGCCCATCGTCTGCACCAGCACCACGTCGCCCCGCTCTGGCACGATCCCGGTTGCCGTCGCCACCAGGGCCTTCGCATGTTCGATCTGCTCCGATGACAGTTGAGGCTTGATCACGGCCAGCACCTGCATCCGCTTCACAGACCCCGGCTGGCCGACAACCTGCTCCACCCGTTTGCCGACCTGGTAGTCAACCTCGCGCTGCGTGCTGCCACTTGCTGCGTCGCGTGCACCCAGCGGCAACCCACCATCATGGCTGCTTTCGCGCTCTCGCACGACCACGCCTGTCAGGGCCTGGTTGCCTCGACCGGGCGTGCCCACCACATCCTCCGTGGTAATGCGCACCGCGTCCATGTTCAGCGTGACATCGACGCTTGCAATCGCCTGCCCCGCACCAAAGGTTTTCTCGAGCACCTCGGTGGCCTTTTTAGCCAACGCGTTCTCGGTATCCCGCTTCAGGTCCAGCCTTGCGGAGCCATCGCCACCTGCCCCCGCCTGGGCACTGCGCGTCAAGGCAATGCCCTGCTCATTGACGATCGTGACATCCTGGCTGACGAGCCCCGGAACCGATGCCGCCACCAGCCGCTGAATACCAGCTGTCTGCTCCGGTGTCAGCGTGTGACCATCCTTCAGGGCGATGGTCACCGAAGCCTTTGGCTTGTTGTCCGCACGTTTGAACAGCCCGTCCTCGACCAGCGCGATATGAATCCGTGCCGACTTCACATCCGAAATCGACAGAATGGTCCGCGTCAGTTCACCTTGAAGTGCGCGCTGGTAGTTGACCTTCTGGGCGAACTCCGTCATGCCGAAGTCACCGGCGTTGAACAGTTCGAATCCAACGCCGCCATGCAGCGGCAGCTCCTTGCCCATGAGTTTGAGGCGCGTCTTGTGGACGACGTCCCCCTCAGTCAGGATCGTGGCGCCCTCGTCTGCAAGACGATATGGCACCTTCATCCTGTCGAGCTCGGCCATCATCACGGAAGCATCCTGCGGCGACAGGCCGGAGAAGAGCACCTGCTCATTTGCTCGAAGCAGCCAGACGCCGGCGAGCGTTGTCGCACCAACAATGGCCGCCGCGCCGGCTATCAAACCGATCCGGCGTGTTCCGGAAAGGCCGGTCCAGAAGTCCTTCAGCACATCACCCCCTGCTACTCATCCCCGTTTTCACTCTTGACGGACGCGCCGTCACACCTGCGTCCGCATGATGTCCTGGTAGGACTCAAGCACTCGATTGCGCACCTGCAGCATCAGCTGAAAGGCGATTCTGCTTTCTTCCATCCGCACCATGACTTGATGCAGGCTCTGCACGTTCCCGATCGCGAGGTTCTGCATATCCTGCTGACTGGTCAGCAGCGCCTGGTTCACCTGTTCAAGACCGGCGCTCACCATGCCGCCAAACGATGCGGTGGCGTCGCCCCGCACGGATGGCGCTGCCGCAACTTCGGCCACGTTGGGCATGGTGGGATTGACCGCTTGCGAAGCGACGCCTGCAACGGCATCGAGTTGTGCAGCAATCGTCATTGCTTACCTCCGATTTCAAGTGCTTTCATGGCCATCGTGCGAGCCATTGTCATAGCGGCCACGTTGGCCTCGTAGGCACGTGTTGCAGACATCATCGTCATCATTTCCGTCGCGGTATCCACGCCCGGATACGATACGAACCCCTGTGCGTCTGCATAGGGGTGTCCCGGTTCGTAGGCACGGCGCACCGGCGCAAGACTTGGCTCGACCCGTGCTTGAGGCACCGACAACGTACGCTCGATCATCGACGTGAATGTGCTTTCACCGGCGGTGACCGAAGCCGCGGCGAGCGGTGTACGCGCGTACGGCACCAACCGCATCGGCTGGAAAGTCGCCCCGCCCGCGCCAATGACGGTATTGGCGTTTGCCAGGTTCAACGTCGAGATATCCACACGCATGCGCTCGAGACTCATGCCTGCTGCGCTCACCGCAAAAGATTGCTGGTAGTCCATTGTGTCCGTACCTATCGTTTGCCGTCGGAGACAGCGCTGAACAGCACGGAAAAGTGCCGATCCAGTGCCGTCGTCAGCGCCTGGTACTGCAGTGCGTTGGCAGACATCGCCGCCATCTCCTGATCAGGTTGCACCGAGGTCATCACACCGCTCGCATCCTGCGCGGGCTGCAGCGACATGCGAACCGCAAACATCGACGCAGGGTCCGCAGACATGGACGTCCGGCGCGCCGCCATTTCGTCGATCTGTGCCGAGAACTGCAGGCGCATCGGCGCATAGCCGGGTGTATTGGCATTGGCGATGTTCGCCGCCAGCACCCGGTGCTGCAGCGATGCTGCATCGAGTGCCAGCGACAGCGCCGCCGTGGTCACCCCTTCGATTCCTGGATTCACTTCTACCCCCTGTGCCTTTATTGTTTGATGGGCACGCGTTACTGGACCACCAGTTCCGCATGCAGCGCGCCCGCCGCCTTGACGGCACGCAGGATCGAGATGATGTCTCGTGTATTCGTCTTCATCTGGGCCAGTGCTTGCACGAGGTCCGCCACCGTGTTGTTGGTTGCAGCCACGAAAGCTGGCGCATTGCGCTCGTCCACATCCACGCGCGAGTTGGAAACGATCGCGGTTTGTACGCCCGGACCGCCGTGGCCGATGTAGAACGGCTGCGACACCGTATTCTCGGTAGCGATCGAGATCTTCAGGTCGCCGTGCGAGATGGCAACTTTGGCGATACGCACATCCCCTCCGGTGACCACTGTCCCCGTTCGCTCGTTGATCACAACCTTGGCGCGCCGGTCAGGCTCGACGGTCACGTTCTCGACGCGTGAGAAGAACTGCACGGGATGATCGCGCAGCGATTCCGGAATCCGAATCTCAATACCAGAAGCGTCACGCGCCTCCGCCAGCGGCACACCTAGCTGCGCGTTAATGGCATTGGCGACACGGTTGGCAGTGGTGTAGTCCGGCTCTGCTAGTACGAAGGTGATGTTCTTGCGTGCATCGACCATGTTGGCACCGGTGCCGACCTCCACCGTGGCGCCAGCAGGCACCGAGCCAACCGTCGGATGATTCTTCTGCACAACGTTGCCGTTCGCGTCGTAGCGGTACCCGCCCACTGACAACGGCCCCTGGGCCAGGGCATAAACACGACCGTTGGGCGCCTTGAGCGGTGTCAGCAACAGCGTGCCGCCGACCAGGCTGCGTGCGTCACCGGCAGAAGTCACCGTGACATCAAGCGTGTCGCCCTCCCGCGCAAATGTCGGCAGCGCTGCCGTGACCATCACGACGGCCACGTTCCGGCTTTGCACCTGCTCCGGCGCAATTGTCATATTGAACTGCGAGAAAACGTTCGCCAGCGCCTGTTTTGTCGAGCGATTGGTGGGTGCGTCGCCAGTGCCGGCCAAGCCCGTCACGACGCCGTAGCCAACCAGCGCATTCTCACGCCAGCCCTGAAGCTTGCCGAGATCCTTCACACGCACTGGTGCATCTGCAGCGGCGATTGCCGACATTGCGTTGAGCAAAAGCGGTACAGCCGAAACGGCCAGCACTGCGCACCGCAGCCGCGCGCGCCAATGCTGAGCAGTGAGCATCCTCATCATAGCCCCAGGAAATCGAGCACTTTGCGCCACCACGCGCGCGTCTGCCGTTCGGACAAATCGCCCTCGCCCACGTAGGTAATCCGCGCATCGGCAATGCGCGTGGACAACACGACATTGCCATCCGAGATATCCAGTGGCCGGACGCGCCCTTCAAGGTTGATACGTTGCTGCTCCCCATTGATGACCAGCAACTGCTCACCGGCAACACGAAGATCACCGCTGGGCAGCACCTCTTGCACGCGCACCGTCAGCAGCGCGAGAACCTTGCCCGCGCGGCTGGTTCGGCCGCCACCATCAAAATCGCCAGCGACATTCAGATTGGCCGCGAGCGGCGCCGTGCGTGTCACGGTCAGGTTGCCCCCAATGTCGTTCTTGCGACGCGTGGCCGTGTCGGCATTTGCCGCAGCCGAGGCGTTCTCATAGACCTGTACGGTAATGACGTCGTCCACGCGGAACGCCTTATTGTCCGCCGTCAGCGGCCGGAAACGCTGCTCGGAGTACAAGCTCTCGGCACTGGCTACGGTACCGGCCAGCAGCAGCCAGATTGCTATCGCAGCAAAGCAACGGGATGTCAGGAAGGTATTACTCATGAAGTTGCTCAATCCACCTATCGTCTGCTTCATTGGCTCAACTCCACGGCCCCGTCTTCCGTCACCTGGCCCCGAACGGGCGATCTGCCGGCCAGCATGCGAACCTGTACCGGACGCCCTGGCCATCCGTCTTGCAGCGCCTCAGCCCGGGCCTCCAGTGAAATCGCGCCTACACGACTGCGCAAAACCACAGTCTGTCCACGCGCGATCACAGGGATGGGCTGCATGGCCGCCTCCACCAGCGGCGCGCCCGCCATGACACTGTGGCGTGCCCGCCAACCTTCCGGAATGGCGGCGACAGGCACCGCACCGAGTTTGGTGACGTCGATCTCTCGCCGTTCGAAGTCGGCGGTGCGCAACGCATCACCGGCACGCACGTCGTGACGAGCCACCCATGCGGCCTGGTAAACATTGACGTCAAACGCCACCGAGACAACGCGCACAAACTCGCCGGCCACCCACACCTCAACCCAGACCACCATGCGAGGCGTCGGCAACTGGTTATCCGAGAGCTCACGTACACGCAGGTCTACGTCGCCAGCGGGCACAGAAATGTCGTCGACGTTTTGGCCTGAAGACACTGAGAAACGCTCATAGCGGCCACGCAGCCACGACTCCAGACGCTGACGTGCAGTCATCTGCAGTTGCGCGCCAAACAACGGCTGGACGGCACGCTCGATCCGCACGCGTTCCGCGCCATCCCATTCGACGGCGTCGCCCATCAGCTCCAATCGCCTCTGCACGAAGCGTGCGATCGTCTTGGCGTCCAGCACGATCAACTCGCCCGGACGCGGCGCGGGGCCGATGGACAGTGCCATCAGCTGCCGCAAGGTCTTCACGTCGCGCGCACGTAGTTGCGCGACGTCATTCAACGTAACGTTTGCGCGCCTTACCTGAACATGCTCGTACAAGGCGACGTGTGCGCCAGGATCCGCGCGTACGAGCGTCGGCACGCTGCCCATGACGGCCAGCACGGCAACGACGAAGCGAGTAAGCCGCAACGGCGCGCAGGCAATCATCGACGAAGGTTGTTGATCATGCCGAGCATCTCATCAGATGCCTGCGCGATCTTGACGTTTGCTTCGTAAGCACGCTGAGCCACCATCAGGCTCACCATCTCGTCAACAAGCTTGACGTTGGACGACTCCACGAAGCCTTGCTGAATTTGCGACGTACCGTCGTCACCGGCACGCATGGCAGTCGGTTCACCTGCGTTCTCGTTGGTGCGATACAGGTTGTCACCCACTGCCGTAATCGCGCCCGCATTGGGAAACTTGACCAACTCCAGCTGACCAACGTCGGTGGCCGTGGACTGGCCGCTCACGCGCACCATCACATGCCCGTCAGCGGTAATCGTCATGTCGGTGGCATTCTCGGGAATCGCAATCCCCGGTTTCAGCGGGTGGCCTGATAGCGTTGACAGCATGCCGTCTGCATTGACCTTCAATGTGCCGCCTCGCGTGAAAGCCCGGCTGCCATCCGGCATTTGCACCTCAATAAAACCCGCCCCCGCAATGGCGACGTCGAACGGCGAGTCCGTCTTCTTCAGATCGCCGGTATCCAGAACACGTCCCATGCTGGCAATACCCACGCCAACCCCCAGACGTGACGCTGTGCCAAGCAATCCTGTGGTCGCGTCCGAGCTGGTCGCGACGGGCCGCGTGGCATCCTGCGTGACGAGATCCGTAAAACTGACCTTGCCTTTCTTGAAGCCTGGCGTATTGACGTTCGCCAGGTTGTTGGCAATGGTGTCGACGTTGGTCTGCTGTGACTGCATGCCTGTGGCAGCAATATAGAGGGCGTCTAGCATCTGGTTTCGGATCTTCTTCTGTCTTGTTGTAGGGCTGTTGGCATCAGGCCTCGCCGAGCTTGCGGATCGCCTGGCCGATCATCTCGTCGTAGTTCTGCGTCATACGCTGGACCGACTCCGCATGTCGCATGGTCTGAACCAGTTGCGTCATCTCCACCAGCGAACTGACGTTGCTGTTTTCGAGGTAACCCTGGCGAACGGTCTGCACTGTGTCCTGGGCGGGCGTCATACCTTCACCCGGCGCCCAGAGCCCATCCCCAAGGCGCCGCATAGACTTCGGGTCGGAGAAGGTGACCAGCTTTAGCTGGCCCACGATATTGCCGGCTTCACGAACAACGCCAGCGCTGTCGACAACCGGATTTGGCGTGGTCAGCACGATCTCTCCGCCACGCCCCATCACCGGCTTGCCGCTCATCGTCACCAGCCGGCCCCGCGTGTCGACACGGAACTCGCCGTTGCGGGTGTACGCAGGGCCGGACTCCGTCGCCACCTCAAAGAACTCGGGGCCGGTCAGGGCAAGTTGCAGACTCTGCCCGGTCGCCCGCAGGGTGCCTGGGCGGGTATCTGCCACAGTTGACGGTGTCGGTGCGGAAGCGGCCATTCCCGCTTCGACCTGCGCGCCAAATGCCTGGGCTGCGCTCACCGCAGCACCGGCCCCGGCCCCGGCCACCTCACGCCGATAGCCCGGCGTTGATGCATTCGCGAGGTTGAGTGCGATGCGGTCCAGTCTGTTTGCATCCTGCTGCAATGCAGACAATGCGACGACAAGTGTTGGTTGCACGAACGCTCTCCAGAATTCTCTATACGTTAACGACGCCAAACGACTTGAGCTCCACCGCGTGAGGCACCTCAGCCATGGAGATCACTCGCAGATGAGGGAGCACACGCTCCGTCAGGCTACGGATATGCCGCCGAAGCTCTGGCGAGCAAAGAATCACCGGCAGAAGATTGCTCTTCATCATCTTTTCGGCATGGAACACCAGGCGCTGGATGAACTGCTCCGCGAGGCGCGGCTCCAACGCGAACTGCCCCCCGGCATCGCCGGTATGCAGGCCCTGCAGAAAGCCGGCTTCCATCGCAGCATCCAGTGTCAGCACCTGCAATGCGCCTGCATCGCCGATCAACGCCTGACAGATTGCGTGCCCCAAGCGCTGACGCACCAGCTCGGTCAGCGCTAGGATGTCCTTTGTGCCACGCCCTCCATCTGCCAGCGTTTCAAGAATCGCCTCGATATGCCGGATGCTCACTTTCTCGCGCAGCAGATGCTGCAGGACTTTCTGCACATCCCCCAGCGTCAACACGGTTGGGATCAGCTCTTCCACCAGTCCGGGGTGACTTTCGCGCACGCGTGCAAGAAGCCGCTCGGTGTCTGCTCGCGTCAGCAGGGTGGCCGATTCGCGCCGCAGGATCTCGGTCAAATGCGTCAGGAATACTGTCTGCGGATCGACCAATGTGTATCGCGCAGCCGTGGCCGCATCGCGTTGTGTGTTCTCGATCCACAGCGCAGGCAGGCCATAGGTGGGGTCCTTTGTGACCTCGCCTGGAATCGCACGGGTATCGCCCGATGGATGAATCGCCAGTAAGCGGTCCATCCGGGCTTCTGCTTTTGCCCGGACGACACCGTCTACATGAATCTCATACTGATTCGGCCCCAGTCTCGTTCCCTCGCGAAACCGGACGGGCGGCAGCACTAGGCCCAATTCCTGCGCGTGCTGCTTGCGAAACAGAAGAATCCGGTCCATGAACAAGCCGCCTTCCTGCCCGACCAACGGCAACCACTGCGAGCCAACGTGAACCTCGATCGGCTCAACGGCGAGCGCTGCATACGTATCGCCATCGCGCTCGGATTGCTGGCCGGGCTGCGGCGCCTCCGCCTTGGCATCCGCGCGCTTGCCGCGAAACGCGAACGCGGCAATACCGAGCATGACCGCAAGCAGTGCAGCTACCGGAAACCACGGAATGCCCGGCAAGAGGAACAGCCCAACGAGTGCGCACGCCACCAGCAGCAGCGTCTTCGGAAGCGAGGTGATCTGACGCAGCACCTCCTGGCTCAGGTTGGTATCCGAGGCCGAGCGGGTCACGATAATGCCGGTGCCTACGGCAATCACTAGTGCGGGAACCTGCGTCACGATGCCATCACCAATGGTCAGCAACGTGTAGGTTTGCAAGGCCTGGTCCCAGCGCATGCCGAACTGCATCGTACCGATCACCAGACCGCCCACGATGTTGATGAGCATGATGATGATCCCGGCGATGGCGTCACCTTTGACAAACTTGCTGGCGCCGTCCATCGCACCGTAGAACGCGGCCTCCTTTTCCAGGTTCTTGCGTCGCCGCTGCGCCTCCTCCTGATCGATGAACCCCATGTTCAGATCAGCATCGATGCTCATCTGCTGGCCCGGCATGCTGTCCAGGGTGAAGCGTGCCGCCACTTCGGAAACACGCTGGGCACCGCTCGTCACGACCACGTACTGCACAACGATCAGGATCAGAAAGACGATGAGCCCGATCACGTAATTGCCGCCGACGACATACGACCCAATGGCCGCGATCACGCGCCCGGCATCGGCATCGGCAAGAATGAGCCGTGTTGCCGCCACGTTGAGCGACAGGCGAAACAACGTGGCGATCAGCAACAGCGACGGGAAGGTGGAAAACTCCACCGGCCGCGCCATGTAGAACGTCAGCAGCAGGATCAGAAAGGCAAACGAGAAGTTGGCCAGAATGAGGAAGTCCAGCATCCCGCGCGGAATGGGTGCGAAGAGCACCAGCAGGATGCCGAGGACGAGCGCGACCAGCACAACGTCCCCTTGTCGCATTAACAAACGTTGCAAGTTTTTCATGACACAACACCCTCGGCCGACGGGGCCGCAACAACGTGCCGCGAACGCTTCATCGCAAGCACCCAGACCATGATCTTCGCAACGTCGGCATATAGGGACGGCGGCACGTGACGCCCGATATCGAGCTGCCGGAACAGCGCACGCGCAAGAGAACGGTTTTCTACGATGGGCACACCGTGGTCGCGCCCAACCCGGCGAATGGCCAGGGCCACCGCGCCAGCACCCTTGGCGATGACACGCGGTGATTCCATCTTGCCGTGCTGATACTCGAGTGCGACAGCGAGGTGAGTCGGGTTGGCAATGATGACGTCGGCACCACTGGCCTTGCCGATCAAGGCGGAGCGTTTAGACATCTGCTGACGAATCTCGCGCTGACGCGCGCGAATGCGCGGATCGCCTTCCCTTTGCTTGTGCTCGTCCTTGACCTCACGTTTGCTCATGCGCATGCGCGTGGCAAACTGCCTGCGCATGAAGAGACAATCGACCGCTGCGATCAGTATCAGAATGGCGCCAACGCGAAACCCAACGTCGCCGATATCGGCAACCACGGTTTCGATATAGCGACGCGGTGACAATGCTGCCAGATGCTGGAACTGCGGCAACATGGCCTTCAATGCGTACCAGACAACGAGCGCGAGCAAGATCAATTTGATGCAGGAGCGTCCCGCCTGGAACAGCGTACGGATCGACAGCAACTGGCGTAGACCCTTGGCTGGATTCAGCCGGCTCCAATCCGGCTTCAGCGCCTTGGGAGCAAACAGCGGCCCCGTCTGCAACAGGTTGCCTGCAATGGCCGCCAGTACGATCGTGATCAGAAAAGGCAGCAAGACCGCGAGAAGATGGCCGAGCATGGCTCCCGTCAAAGCCACCAACTCAACACCATCCTCAGCGCGAGCAGCTCGCTGGAGAACCGCGAGATCGAAGCGAAACTCGCGCAGGATTCCATCCGTGCCCTTGGCGTGAAGCATGGCAATGGCGGTTACCAGCACCACGGCCGCGACCACTTCCGTGCTCTTCGGCACCTGCCCTTGTTCGCGCGCACGCTGCAGCTTATAGGGCGAAGCCGCTTCGCTCTTGTCGAAGTCCTCGTCAGCCATTATCGAAACAGTGCCTCCCAGCTACGGAACACTGCAGTGAAGATGCGACTGACATGGTCTCCCGCCCCCGTAAGCCAGGCAGCTAGCGCCCCCAACCCCACGATGATCTTGACTGGCATGCCCAGCGCAAACATGTTCATCTGCGGGAGATTGCGCGCCAGCATGACCAGCCCGAACTCGGTCAGCAGCAGGCACGTGACAACCGGAGCAACCAACGCAAAGGCCAGAGTGAACACGCCGGCCACATGGCGCAGGACGACAGGAAGGCTGTCCGTCATTGCCCATGGCATGCCCATTGGGAAGTGCTCAAAGCTGTATGCTAACGCTCGCAACAGCGTGTGATGGACATCCAGAGAAAATAGGCACACGGCGGCGAGATAGCTCATGGTGCCGGTAAGAAGGGGCAGATTCTGGCGCGTGGCGGGATCGAACAACTGGCCGATGCCGAATCCGATTTGAATATCAAGGATGCGCCCCGCGACGGAGAACGTCGCAAATGCGAACAACACGCCCAGCCCAAGCACGACCCCCACCGAAAATTCGATCAGCGCTGCCGTAGTCAGCGCTGTCAAATCTACGGTGCCCCGATAGGCGGCGGACGGTATCGCCCCCACGAGTGCAGCAGAAAATCCGAATACAAACAGCACCCGCACCATGAGGGGCACAGGCATGGCATTGAGAATCGGCGTCATGGCAAAGACCATGCCGATTCGAATGCTCATCAGCAGCACGGATACGGCCCACGGTCCGTACCACGGAGAACCAACCATCGACGCCACGAAACGACGACTTCAGGACAGGGTTGGAATGCTGGCCCAGAGCTGCGCAGAATAGTTTGTCAGCGTGCGCAGCATCCATGGGCCCATCGCGATCAAGACGACACCTGTCGCGAGGAGCTTGGGGACAAAGGTCAGGGACATTTCCTGAACCTGGGTCACGACCTGCAACAAGCTAATGGCAAGCCCGACCACCAAAATGACGGCGAGGACTGGCAGGCAAATGATCAACCCCGTCCACAAAAGATTCGCCATCATGCGCAGCGCCAAATCCGCATGCATTCTTACTTCCCCATCCTTGTGCGTTATTTTGATGTTTTCAGCATGGCGGCCACTGCCATTTCCCTTTTCAGGGTTGTCGGCTTATGCAAAACGCTGGCAGCACCTCCGTAAATCCCGGGCATAACCCGCAATCTGCGCCAATCTTTGTTGTGTGCAGACGGCTCGCCCCGCTGCGGAGTACTCCGCAGGGATGGCTCAAAGCTGGAGGAAGGATGGCTCGCCGAGCGAGCACGATTTTGCAGCTAGCCCCAAAAACTTGCAACAGATTATTACAAAGAACGCAAGCGAATTTACAACAGATCAGGCTTTACACACAGTGCGTAGAAAAAGGTCGAAGTCCCCGCGTACTGGCGATACTGCGCACAACCACAACGTCAATCAAGGCAGATCTTTGAAACCGGGTAGACCTGAAGCCGTTAGGCGCGATTAAGTGATTAATGCAACGCATTTCATACCATCCGTACGCCTCTTGGTGAGGCGGGTTTGAAAATCTCAAACCACCTTTGACGCCCACGCCCTTGAAGAAGACTCATCCTGCCAACCTGTCTCATAGTCCAGCTCAACGACTGCGCTGCCGCCCGTCTTCAGCAGCCGCAGCGCTTCCTCTCGCGTACCAGCACGAGCTGTTGCCATCCCTTCCTTGTCCACGTTTTTTCCGTTATGCGGTAGGCTGGCCTTAGTTCGCACCGTACTCATACTCCGCCGGTGGCAGTTGGCTCACAAAGAGAGCCTTTTCTGCAGCAGTGAGAGCCAAGCGCAACCATCCGGCGCGCGGCGCCTCACGCGCATAGTCCAGCTCGCGTTGTTCCCATGGGCCGACTGCACTCCCGCGCTCATCTTCGATCGCCTGCCGGCATTGGTCGATCAATGCAGCAACGTCGCCTTCATGGCCCGAGTAGCCATCCGCAATACGGTTAAAACAATCTGCGATAGCCTTCAACAAGCCGCGATACATGATGCTCTCCCGATGGATCAGACCGACGACTAGCCGTGGCCAAAGAGCACGGAGGCGTCGTACATGTTTACGAGAGACACGAAGCCCCCGCTACCGCAAATCTGGACCTGTACGAAGTACGCTTTGCCGACGCGGATGAAATTGTTAGCTTGCGAACGGGCGGCGTTTGACAGCTCACCTATATTCGTTGGCACCGACCACTGGTTTCCGTAATGATCAGTGAAGCGGAAGCTTTCGAGTACAGCACCACTTGATGAGAACTGAATCCCCTCAACTTTGACCAGTCCAATGAACTGCTCGCAACCATCTCCGGGCTTGTTCATGAGATCGGTCATATTTACCAGCCCAGAAACGATAGCTTCGGGAATGTGTTTCGGCACGATTCGATACCTGTAAATGACGTCGCCCGCATAAGCAGAGGTGACCGCACACAGGAGCGTGACGATCGACAACATTGCTCGAATCATGCTCTTCATCCAATTGATCGAGGTAACAATTCCAGAAGCCGCCACAGCACAAAGACAACCCCACCTAACACGAAGAATCGAAACTGCCATCGACTGGACGAAGCACTGGCACGCGATTCGTCGCTCATAAGGGAGTCGAGTGCTACCTTGTCAATTGGAGAGCGCGCCGCCGTAAGCCAAGCGTGGTTGTACCGCAGGCCGTACTCGTTGCGCTTGATCGCACGGCAACCGAACCAGAAGCTGGTACCCCAAGCGACCAGCGATACGGCCAGCGCAATCAATTTCCATTCAAGCCGGAAACCGGCTACCTTCTCAACGGCGTACCCGATACAAGCACCGGCGGCCGTTAGCAGAAAGTAGGTGTACTTCTCTCGGCTTCCGTGAATTTGTTCCTGAAGTTTGTTGGCAGCGTCGCTCATATTTTCCGTTAGAAGCTACTCATCAGCCAGGAAATCTAGTCTTACTCGAAAAATGATCTCTGACCGACGTCTATCTCATGCATCTGCGATGCGCTCGATATTGTTAGTTCACCGCGCCGCTACAGCTCTCTTCATCCCTTCAAAGTGACTTTGATCACACGCATTTAGCAGCTCCAGCAGGTCACGCAACACCCCCGGCGCTTCAGAGAGGGTAGCTGCCTCGTCATGGCCCTCAGAAATCTGCTCGGCGTGAGAATGCGTGTCGAGAAATCGCAGAATGCGAGTTTTCTTCGGACCATCAAAGTCAATGGTTTCCAGTCGTGCGTGTAGGGATTCCTCATCAGGAACCTTGAATACTAGGAACGCTTCAAGAAGGCGCCGAGCAAGATTGGGCAGCTCATAGTAGGTCTCCAACGGGCCACCGCCTTGAAGCTCGCTCGCGTCAACAACACGTTTGAAGAGGTAGTGATACTCCGACTCGTAGTCCCGCATAAGCGGATCCATCGATTCGATGACTGAGCCACGTAGCCCTTCAACGTACGATGCCCGCAACATGTAAAAGCGCGCGGGAGCGCCAGATTTTCCCTTCCTCCGGTTGATATGCTTGAACCAGTTGCGCACCTGTCGGAGGAACGTGTAGTTGTGGGTGAGCACGAACAATTGCTCCGCGTCGCAGACTCTGCGCTTCATGAACCCAAACGCACTGTAGATGGAGTTCGAGTCCAGGCTAGATATGGGATCATCGACCACGACGATGCCGTGCTTCAGGTCAAATGATCGATCGCCTAACGACTTCAGAAAATACAAAAACGCGATAGCGGTGCGCTCGCCTTCGCTGAGATTCGTCGCCGCACCACCGCGCCGCACCAGTCTGTAGCCAGTATCCTCAACTTCAACCTGAATCTCGTCATGGCCGAGATAGGCCACCAACTCGTGATTGAGCTCGTCGGCGGGCGGCCTGTGCGCCAAGATGTCGGCTTCTAGCTCTCGCATTTCGCGCTCAACCTGCAACCTCCCATCATTCGCAGCAGCGAGCGCTTGGCTCGCCGTCGCGAGTTGGTTCTGCCGGTCCAGCCAGCCATCAAGGGCGTTCGCGAGCTCGTTGTCATGCAACCGGTCACGAGCAACCCTGACTTCCTCCGCGAAAGAATCGCTCTTCGCGTTGTGCGCTTGCACAAGCTCTTGCATCCGCGCAAGAGCTTGCTTACCCATGAACTCCCCCACAGCGGGCAGTCCAGCGCTCACCGCAGTCAATAGAACTGTTAGCCACGTCTTCTTGTCATCCGGCCGACCGGTTCCTCCTCCCAACAGACTTTCAAGCTCCAAACTTTCAAAAACACGCTCTTGTTTGGACCTTACTGCATCGGCGAGGGCCAGTAAGCCATTGTTGACGTTGGAAAGATGGGCCTCAAAGGAATGGCGTTCACCTTCGTACTCAGACTGTAGTTCTGGATACAAAGCTGCGCTGCTGGGAAAGCGAATTTCCTTTAGCGACCGAGCAGCGCTCACAATGCGCTCGCTCAGGCCTTGTAGATCACCAGTGAACTGGCGAAACTGGTCATTGAAATGGGCTTCGAGCTGCCGGAGACGCACAGACGGCAGCGGTTGCTCGCAAAACTTGCACGTCGTAGCGTCGCCATCGCGTGTGTGAAGAGGGAGACCGTCTTGAACCCAAGCAGCTATCTGGGGCTGCGCAGCAAGCTCCGTGATGACTTTGGACACAACCGTCTTTCGAAGAACCTCACGAACCTCCCCTTGGAGCTCAAAGACATCAGGGAAGCTCACTGCGGGCAATTGCACCGACGCCAGAGGTTTGGCGTCCTTCAAGGCAACTAGGGTCTGGAGCTCCTCTGGCGACAGGGCCGGTTCGGGCGTCTGACTGAAGGCTGCGATCCTTGATTTGAAGTCGGCCGCGTTGTAGTTGTTGAAGCCCCCGCCAGGGGCAATCAGCAAGTTCTTGATCGTGCGTGCCGCATTGGTCGCGTAGTCGTTGAGTTCCTTGTTTGCCTTAGTTTCCTGATCTGCAGCTTTTCTGGCTTCATCAGTAAGCGTTGGCAACTGCGATTTCAGCGCATCCAACTGACGTTGCTTCTCTGCACTCTCTTCACCAAAAACATAAACTGGGGGTAGATGAGACAGAGCTTCGCCACTGCTCTCGAAAACGCTGCGAGCCACTGTCTCACGGTTAAATACACGCACCGGGGGCAGCGCGCTCTCGGCTAGGCGATTGCCGGAGACCGACGTACCATCAAGAACAACCTCTACCTCACCTTCGCCAATGGCGGTGGCTGTCTGGATCGCCTTGAAAAGGCCCGACAGTGTGGTCTTCCCTGTGCCGTTCCAGCCGTAGATGAGATTGAAGCGCCCAAAATCCTCCAGAGATTTTGGCCACGCGAAATCCCTGAACAGCCGATACCCTCGAATCTTCGCAAAGCGTTCTAGCTTCATCGCCGACCCTCCCCCTGGGTTGACCGCCAGCTTAGGCTGAAACGGGGCCAACTTCCATAGATAGGAATGCTCTCAGTCGATGGACGTACGCCGGTGTGCCTTGCTCATTGATATCTGCAGCCTCAGGGTTGCCCCTGCATGAGCGGCTATTGGAGCGGAGCGCCGTTCTCGGTCAAAACCGCGCCCTTGAACCGGAATACATGCTTCTCCACTACCGCCGAGCGTTGCTTTGCTTCAGGCTCGGCGGGGCCAGCAAAGCCAGTCATTGAGAGAGATATGGCTTCGCCATCCTGTGTCAGCTCGATACTGTCACTGCACGATCCAAACCCCTGCGTGACGGTTGCACCGGCCGGCGATGTGGTGACAATGTAGAACTGCGCCGGGCAAGCTGCACCACCGGTGTCCTGCAGCAGCGCAGCATCAACCGCCCCCAGTCGGAACGTTCGAACGATATCGAGATTGTTGTTGCCCTGCACGATTGGTGTGAGCAAGCGCCCCTGATACAGCAGTTCGTTGTCGGGACTGATCGACAAGTCTCCAAACCGGGTAGAAACCGTTTTGATCTCCCCCGGCACGTGAGGCTGAGTCACAGCCTCCGATAGGGACTGAGATGTCGGCGGCGTCCCAATGGCAGTCGCTGGTTTCGCGGAAACCACGTTGGTGCGATCGCCCTGCATCTGGAACGTGTCTTGAGCAATGGGAGGTGTCGCAGGGTGTTTTGCGGCGTTGGTCCGCAAAGCATCGGGGCCTCGATTTGCCCCTTTGATAGCACTGACAATCGCTACTGCAATACCGCTAGCAGCGATCACCACCAGCACGGCAACTTTGACGGATTTGGAGGCCGAGGCAACGTCAGCAGGCTTCGCAACTGGCTGGGGAGCCGAGCGGCTGCCAAAGATCGCGAATACCCCGCCGATCAACGCAAGCACCATGAAGATGGCAACCAGTGTTCCTCCCAGAATAGCGCCCAGGATCGAGACGATCACCAACCCAATTCCTGCGCCTCTGGGCTTGGCAAAGGCAACAGCACCGAACACGATTGCCAGAAACGAAAAGGCAATCCCACCCCATCCGAGGCCAACGACAGTTTGTGCTCCATTCGCGTCAAACGCCGCGCCAACGCCGCCAAATAGCAGTGTCACCAGCGCAGCACCTACACCAAAGACGCCGGCGATGATCCCAATGATTCCCCCTGCTTTACCCATTGTCCGCTCCATGAATTGAAGTGGGTCGATCACGCGCTAGCAATCGACCCTTGAGTACCAAGTGTTTCGCTGAAACGTTTGATCTGCGATACGAAGGGAGGCACGAACGAGCCACGACGGACCGCTCTTGTGGCTACCTCCCTTCTTCTTCGTAGTTACGAGATCACTTGCCAGGATTAGAGCGGCGACGGACCACACGAACCGACCATGCAGCTCCGGACGTATTTCATGATGGGCAGCCCCTTCTTCGGATCACGCACGTTGTACGTGTAGACAATCTCAATCGTCTTCATTGCGATCGTCTGAGCAGCTACGTCCGTCCGCGTGAATGGCGTCGCAAGCAAGCGATCCTCGACACCACGGTTGTGACAAATAACGATCTTCTCGCCGTCGTTGTATTTGGCGTTGGCGATTTCCGGACACGCATCAGCAAGCTGCACAAGCTTGTTCTTGTACTCCTGCTCATCCCGTTCGGCTTGCACTTGCTTGGCTTGATCTCGACGCCAGGTGCCCTCCAGCACGTCCAAGTCATCCTTACTGCAGTTGGCGCAGGTCACGTGGTATTCGAGGTAGTGCTTGCAGCTCTCGTCTTTGCCCTGGCAGCGCGGATTATTCGCGTGCGCACGGCGTTTGCTTTCTGCTCGCGCTTGCTGCCGTTCCTGAGCCAACTGCGCATTCCGCGCTCGTTCGTCCTGACGCTCCTGTTGCAACTGCTGTTGACGTTGCGCTTTCTGTGTCTCCATGTCGTTGAAGACTTGCTGCTCCTGTTGTTCCTGCATGGACTGCCGTGCAGCGGAGGTGGCGTTCTGCAGCAGCCCCGGAATGTTGAGTTGGGCGTGGGCAATAACAGGAGCAATCAGCAGCGCGAGCAGATAGCGGGGTTTCATGGTTGCGTTCCTTTTGAAGACAGTGGATTGATGGTCAAAGCGGTTTCAAACACTGGGGCCAGCGGCGATGACGGTGACGCGCAGAGCATCGCCCAACCGCGCGTCGTTCTGCACGGCGAGCACTTGAGCCGCGCCGTGAGCGGTGACCGCGTGAACCGCGTATGTCGTGTCGGCGATTTCGTGCAGCCGTAGTGAGCGACCACCGATCAGCAGGATCAGCACGCCGGCGGCTGCCGCGAGCTGTGCATTGCCGATGCTCGCGATGGCTTGGTCCACGGCTCGGCTAGCCCGATCCGATCGTGCGGCGCCCGTTGCTTGCCCGGCACCAACAGATGCTTGACCTGTTCCGGTGAATGAGGCGCTCAAGTAGAGGAAGTCAGTTCCGATTGGGGCTCGCCATAGATGGCCGGCAACCCCTTCCGTACACACTGCGACATACGCATCCAAGACGTGCCGCAGAAGGGATGCATGGGGAGCTGCCGGTACGAAAATGACACCGTCCACGTAGCCAGCCATGGCCGATGCGGCATTCCTTGCCATCGCCCCCGATGTAGCCGGCTGAGCGAGCACTGCAAATACCAACGCACCCGCCGACCATGCGCGGCGGCCTATGGTTTCCATATCCTTCAGCACCCCCGCATCGTTCGTGTTGGCGAGCATGACCACAAGCGCAACGCCGCCAAATTTCTGTGCGTCGGGTTCGGAGAGCATGTCCTCCGATGTCGCCGATGCGACGAGGAATATCTCGTTTCCTTTGGAGCCCTGCGCGTGAAGAGCATCCAACAGTCGAATGCCAGTGGCTCCCACACCAACCACGCAAACAGTGGTGCGGCCAGCAACTTGCTCCATCGTCGCGGTGCCGATCAAGGGCCGAAAATAGACCCGGCTCGCGACATCGGTCTTGCAGAGCTTTTCGTTCTTCATGTGTTTCCTCCCCGCACCCCCACCGCAGATTGGCGGAACGCAGTGTAGCGTAAACAAGTCATTTTGATGTGTATACAAAGTGGTGAATCAGTCGTCAGACGGGCATGCTTTGCGGCATGAAACCCAAAGCCAGCAAGGACAAGCGCAACCCCATTGCCACCGCCATCGGCAAGCGGGTGAAGGTGTGCCGTGTCGAGGCAGAATTGACCCAGGAGCAACTGGCCCACGAAGCGCTGGTCGATCGGTCCTACGTCAGCTCAATCGAGCGCGGCGTTGCGAATCCCTCTATCGAGACCCTGGCCAATCTGTGCTACTGCATGGGCATCACCCTGTCGCGGCTGTTCGAACCGCTGACGATCTCCCTTAAACCCACCGGCGAGCGCCGCTCAAACATCCACGTGCCGGTGAGCGAACGCAAGACGCGGCGGTAACTACGGCGGCTTCTTGGCTCGGGTCAGTCCCGTGGCTGTATGGCGGAATGACAGCGCCCCCACGAGTTCGATGGTGTGCCGCCCATGCGCCGCCACATACTGTGCGCGTGCGCTACGCTTACCGGTTCCCGTGCCCGGCGCCCTGTAGTTCAGGCGGGCGTTGTACGTCGCCAGCGATGGTTCGGCCGCAGCGGAGTCCAATGCCAGCAGCGTGTGGGGTGTGAATGTTCTTCCGCTCTGCCACCCTTCGATACCGACCACGAGCACCGCGTGCAATTGCGAGCGGCGCCACTCCCGCCAACTTACGATCACCGGCCAGCCGCGCGAGATTTCCCGCTCGCAAAACTGGATGACTTGGCTATGCGCCCCCTCGAAGTGCACCGGCCGCAAGCCCCAGTTCAACTCCCAGATCACGGTCGCCAGTTCATCCAGGGAGATGCCGCCGAGGTAATAAGGCTCGGCTCGCTTCCAGAACATGGCTTCCGCCCAGTTCCGAGATTGCGACATGTACAAGGGGCGCGTCAGAAGCCCCAGCATTGCCAAAGCCATTGCAGCGGCGTGCAACGCGCAACCGCCGTCCCAGGAGCCCTGAAACGAGAACGCTGGGGTATTGCTGCCGGTCAGGGTCAAGCGTTGACCAGCGGCTAGCGCGGGATGGAGTTTTTGCACAGTGCGCTCCATCAGTAGTCCGCCGGTAGCAGCAACGTGGTGACGCTCCGGTCGGCTTCAGTGATGATCCACAGCCGTTCTCGCCGGGAGCCCAGCTCGTATGCGGAGAGGATGCGCGCGCCCTCCACCACCGCTTGGCGATTCGATTGGGCATCCTCGGCACAGACCGCGCCCCAGTCGCCACGCTGGTGACGCCACAGCAAACCCGAAGCATTGGTACCGGTTCGGTCAAGCAAGTCGAGCGCGCCAGGGGTGGCAACGATCGGCCCGAGCAGGAACAGGGGACTGACTGATAAAACCGACTGCGGGGCCGAAACACTCATCGTGAATCTCCAGAATGTCCAGGCGAGCGTGTGCCTCCGGAGGGACTCGGATGAGCGAACAACAACCTGGGGAAGTAAAGGGACAGCGGACGCGACTAGTCCGCCGGGATAGAGGTCGAGAGACCGTGCCGTTCAGTCACAACACAGTAGGTTCAGGGAGAGTGCCCAACGAAAGAGGCAGGCCTGATTATCTAACGATCACGCGATTTCAGAGTAGATATGCCCTGAAATCTAAAAAAACAGACATATCTGATCTTAGATTACCACAAAACCGACATAGAACATGCCATCGCGACAAGCAGGACACACCCCGCAATTTTGGTGCACATCGGCATCCCCGAACCAGCGCAGCGCCATGCCGACCGGATGTCAGCGGAGCAACCCCCGGTGTTGGCCAACTGACGCTCCATGCCCGCTTGAGTGTGGCATCAAGCGCCCACGTATTTGATAGTTGATTTGTGATCCAAAAAACAAAAAACCCCGTAAGTCTTTGACTTTACGGGGTTTTTTAACAATTCTTGGCGGAGAGAGGGGGATTCGAACCCCCGATAGGTTATTAACCTATACACGCTTTCCAGGCGTGCGACTTAAACCACTCATCCATCTCTCCGAAGCCCGCGATTGTAGCACACCGTGCCGGCTCGCC
>Ga0209784_100132_pt1 | contig 73385 bp, 57 predicted proteins | sample AraplaCvi_mLB_r2_2_FD_184284 | JGI IMG/M metagenome (GOLD analysis project Ga0209784, IMG submission 184284) | Arabidopsis root microbial communities from North Carolina, USA - plate scrape CL_Cvi_mLB_r2 (SPAdes) (version 2) | ecosystem: Host-associated > Plants > Roots > Endosphere | place: USA...
CTTTCTGTACCTGTCGGTTATTTTTGACCTGTACAACAACGAGGTGGTTGCCTTTCGGATCGGACGCCACAACAATTTAAAGCTTGTGCTGGAGACCGTACAAGCAGCTGTACATCAACGCAAAGTAACCAACTTACTGCTCCACAGCGACCAAGGCTTCCAGTATACCCACAAGGAGTACCATGCCTTGTTGAAGCGCAAGAAAATGAAAGTGAGTATGTCGCGTAAGGGAAACTGTTGGGATAACGCCTGTATCGAGAGCTTCTTTGGACACCTGAAGTCGGAATGTTTTCGACTCGCCACGTTCTCGACCGAGGAAGAGCTTATTATGGCAATTGAACAATATATCCATTTTTACAACCACGAACGTTTTCAACAAAAACTAAACAACCTTAGTCCAATTGAGTACCGAACTAAGGTTGCTTAAGGCTGCTTTTTAAGGTTGTCTACTTGACAGGGTTAAGTTCAAAATGGCGGCGTCGCAAGCGCAGCTTCATACGCTTCTATGAATCTCGGTTAAAGTTTATCAAGGTTACGCCTCCTATTCCTCAAATAGGCCCGCCTTGTTATTTGGACATATGGCCGTCATTTTGAAGGATCGTATAATCCCGATGTGTTCTTGAACCATTCGAATATATGGGTAACGCAAACCTTGAGAACAGCATAGCCGGGTACGGCCAACAGAATGCCAACCACGCCAAACAGATTACCGGCAGTCAGTATGACAAAGATAATCGTAATCGGATGAATCTTAAGCGTTTTGCCCATAATTTGCGGAGAGATGAATTTGCCCTCGATCAACTGCACGATCGTCCATACCGCGATCATCTTCAGCAGCATGACCGGAGAAGTGACCAGAGCCACAATCAACGCGGGCGTGATCGCAATGGCAGGCCCCAAATAAGGGACTACGCTGGTGAACGAGGCGATAATGGCAAGAATAAGCGCGTAATCCAGGCCGATGATCATGTACCCGATGTACAGCAGAATACCGATGCAGACACTGACAATAATCTGACCGCGGATGAACGAACTGATCTGGTGATTGATATCCTGAAGCACATGCAGGATCCCCGAACGACTCCGGGTCGGCAGGAACGACAAGATTTTCTGAGGAAGCTTTTTGCCGTCTTTCAGCATATAGAACAGGACAAAAGGAACCGTAATGATCGACAACACAATCTCCGTAAACGCGCCAAGGAAACCTCCTACCTTGCTCCATGTCGAGTTCAGGATTTCGGTTGCTTTCTGCGTTATCGTGCCCCACCATTCCTGGGAGTTGATGTTCACGGCCTCCTGCAGCTGACTATACAACTGGCTGCCGGTCAGCTCTTCAAACTGTTGTCTGACCTTCTCGCTGTAAGTCGGGAAATTGTCTATCAGACTCATAATCTGGGTGCGGAGCACCGGAATGACCGCCAGCACCACAACCGTCAAAATTCCGGCAATCAACAGATATAATATCAGGATGGACCATCCGCGCTTGATTTTCCTTTTTTCCATCATATCCACCAAGGGATTCAGCAAATAATACAGGATTCCGGATAAAATGATCGGCAGCACGATCGTCTTGATCAGAACCGCGATCGGATGCAGCACAAACGAGATTTTGCTTAATACCATGACGTTTAAACCGACCAGCAACAGAACAAGCAAAAGCAGTACAAACTTATTGTTTAGAAAAAAGCGCTTGAACCGATCCGGCCAAATGCGAGGTTGCTCCATATATGTCCTCCCTTATTTAGGTTTATCGATTCCAGACACAAAACTTGCATCGATGCAAGCCACCCATGGCGTCGAGATCATCGAGCACAGATTCGCTAACTCCATTCTTTTAACTATAATGTTTCTTCAGGGCACATGTCCAGTCAACCAAGGGCCAGGCATGAGGGGTCGCATGTATGGACGGTCATCTCATGATGGAATAAGCCTGCGTGTCATGAAGACACACAGGCTTAGGGTGTACGAACACGCTTCACCCACGGTTTTATAAGTACCGAGAAATGATGCGCACTAATTTTGCGGGCAGCTCATTCAGGTTGGTAATGTCCAGAAACCTCTCGGCTCCATAAATCCGGCTAATGACATCTTTGTCTTGTCCGATGGCGGCAGCCAGAAATTTGACTCCTTTTCTTTCGTATTCGGATAAGGTCTGCTGCATGTCTTGAATGGCAAGACTTCCGGTATAGTCTTCCATCGCCTTAGGCTGCCCGTCGCTGATGCTGATCATCAACTTGGTTTGCTTCGGTGAAGCTGCCAGCCGTTCCGCCATGATCCTTAACGCCATGCCATCCCGATTGTTGCTTCTCGCGCGGATTCCCATCAACCTGAAGCGATCGCGAACATCCGGATGATCATAGTCGGCATAAGCGAAGATCGACATCTGCTCCAAGCGGGACACATCGGCCGTATCGCCGTAGATCAGAACAGGAATATGGCAAATCTGACAAAATTCATAGACTGCGATGACCGCACGCTTGGCTGCCTCCAATCTACCGAACGCAGCCATCGATGCGGATTCATCGACCCTCAGTCCGACCACAAGACCAGGGGATTCCGTCGGAGGACGTTTCTTGGCAAATAACCTGAAGTCCCGGTAGGCTACGCTGTCTGCCTGGAATTTTGATCCAAAGTATTGGTTTTTGGCATACTCCGCGGTGATTTCGTGCTCCAAGAGCGGCAGCGTTTTTCTGGCAATTTCCCGTACAACCGGCATAAGTCCCTGACTTAACCGCCCATATTCCTCCTGTTGGTTCGGATCATAATCAGGGCGATGAACGATCAGTTTTACCGACCGATGAAGGGAATCGGACACGATTTCTCTGGAAACCCGATTCAGCTTTTTGCGGAAATCCCTTTCCTTCTGCTTCTCCTCTTCCGACATGGGCTCAGGATTAGCCTGGTGATAATTCGGCGTGCCCTCCTCGCCCGAATCCGTGCTCTCCATCTCCGCTGACTCATCCGATGAAAGGGATGTGCTGCCTTCGCTCTCAGCGGATTTTTTTAACCGGATTCCTTCTTCCCCGGCTTGCTGATCCGGATTGGAGTCAGCATCCATATCGATGTCCCAGGTTGAGATCTCCACGGCATCCCCTCTTCGTTTGCTTGGGGGTTCAACCGGAATTTCTCCCAGCAGCCCCAACAAGCCTTGGCCTTCCAACGCATCTTCCAGCAGTTTGATTTCTTCCGGATCGGTCGTAATCTTGTAGATCACTTTGTGATAAAGGGATTCTCTTGCAGAAGCCCCCTGAGCCACGGCATCCGCCCAATAGAAATAGGAACGCATGCCGGCAATCCCCTTCATGGCATTGACCCGGGCTGTTTTGTCTAACAGAATGATGACCCTTGCGAGAATGTCCAGCATTTCATTGTCCTCGCAGCCGATTTTGGCCTTTGCGCGCTCCATCATCATCTCCTTGGTTGGCAGATCTATTTTCTCCGAATGCTGTATCCTGTCTCGCAATGCTTCATTTAGCGGCCTGGATCCCGCATAACTGCGGTTGGCCGTGATCACCGCAATGAAATCCGGATGCCTGTGCACGATGCCCATCGGCAGATTCAGCGTGCCGCCGAGCTCCAGCGCGGAATTCAGCGCCATTAATACGGCAGCATCACGTATCACGTTCGGTTCCTGTATTTCCAGCAGATAGCCGTTCTGAAAGGCTCTGACGATCTCGGAAGCGTAGAATCGATATTCTACCGCCTCATTCTCCGCGGCATTCGCGGCGAGTTTCAATACATGCTTCATCTTCGCTGAAGCATGCTCCCGCGAAATTCCCAAAGCCTCCATTAGAATCTCCGTCGAGCTACGAAAGCCGTCACTATCGTATAGGGCTCTCAAGGCAGCCTGGTCGGCAGGTTCCAAGTGCTCCATTCGATCGGTAGTAATGACCGGTAAAATGGCTCCGATAATATCCGATTTATCCATATCGGCAAAACATGTGACTTTGGTGTAGGGGAGCCTGAAGTTTGCGGACAATGCTTTGGCGAGCTGCGTCTTTCCGGATCCGGCATCCCCCTCTAACAAAACATTGGCGATTTTCATCTCGCCCCGATCCCAATTCCGCTTAATTTCATTCGAGATTCGCCGTTCTTCCTCACTTACTTTATGCGTTAACGGTTTTGTCCAGACAAGGCTCCTTTCTTCTTCGGTCAATGCTCTCCCGGGAGACAACACGTAATATTCATTGTCATTCTGTTCTTGCATAACCTCTCGCCTCCAAGCTTTTCCCAGCGTGGAAGGACACTCTCGTTCCATTCCCCCGCTATCTGGGATGCCTCCTCATTATTCGTACCCCAATTCTTTCAATGCTCTGGTTAATGTCCGCAGTCTTTCACCAATCATCTCGCCGTTATCGCTCAATGCCTCGTTGAACAGCCTGATATCCTCATGGATCTGTTCGTTGTCCGTGCATACGGCTACCGTCATGGCGCTTCCCTGCAGCCCGATCCGGTCGATCACGGGATTCTGCGGATCATAGAGCTGCTCGTATCGATAGGCTTCGCTAAAATGCCCCAGTGCGCTGCAAACGAGAATAGACAAATCCAGGATGCGATGAATCGGAAGCTCTAACGATTGTTCGGTTGCTTGCTCTTCCGCATCTCTCCATACTCTGGCGGCAACATTTGCCCGGCCTTCCTCCTGGCCTTCCTCATTACCTTGAGACAGTCCGAGGGATAACGCCCTAACATCTGTGGCGCCGGCAAACCGCCCGTCGACCTCCCCGTAATTAGCCGACACAATGACAGGCTTATGATTCATAGAAGCGTGAATGTTCATCATTTCTCCTCTTTTCTCAAAAATGGATCTTACGCAAATAATTCAAAGTGCATCGTTTGCCATAAAACATATAAGCAACGACCATCGATCATTATTATAATAAACATTTTTATTTTTTGTCCATTTATATAATAGACATATTTTAATTTGTTGTAAACACCTGACTAGCAACGCCTAGCAAAGCGTGAATTTATGAATTGAACAAAAAAGAAAAGAAGCATCCCCATGTTCAGGAGATACTTCTTCGGAATTAATGATGATCTGTTTCACCGACAGCTCTCAATTTCAGCTGCTTCGTTGCTGGAACAACGGAGGTAACCCTATTATTTACCTGCCAAAAATTCATCCAGCTGCCGCTGTATCTCGGCGACATACTCGTCAATCCCAGCCGCCTTCAGCTTCTGGATGGCTTTGGGATACTCTGTCTCAAAATCGACAAATCCGGAACGGATCGCAGCTAGATCTTTGCCTGCGACTTCTTTCAAGGACGTTTCGATTAACTTAACCTTTTCGTTATTGAATCGGAATCCCAAGGATTCGGACCGTACAGCCTGATCGTCCCAGCTCTTGTATTGATCGATGGATTCCTGAGCCACGTTCGGCCCGAACAATTGGTAATTCTGGTTTCTAAACATCCATTCATAGAAGAATTCGCTCGGGGTGAGCTTATTGATTTTTCCGTCCACGATCTCGTAGTCCTTGCCTTCGACGCCATAGAGAGCAAACTGGTAATTTTCCTTGGATTTATAAATCCAGTTCACAAACTTCATGGCTCCTTCCGGATTCGGGGCATTGACTGGAATGCCCAGAACTTCCCCGCCTGTGGCAGTCACATAACGCGGCTTATCCTCGGCTAGCAGGTAGGTCTTAACCTCGGCATCCGGGGCATTGGCTTTAATGGCATCGACGATTTCCATTTCCTTGCCCAGAGATCCTTCCACCCATAAATATAGGCCGGTCTGCATGCGGGAGTCTCTCTCGTTGTATTTGATGGTCAAATCCTCTGTGTATAAACCTGCTTTATACATTCCCCGGTTAAATTTCGCCACTTCCTGGAATGCTTCCGTTTCATAATAGCTGTATGCTTTCTTGCTGTCTTCCCCGAATACAACCAAATCTTCGACGGCGATCCAGTTATATTGTTCATCGGTAAAATATCGAGTCAACGGTTTGAAGATAATGTCGGCGGGTCCTTTCATTTCAGGAAACTTCTCTTTCGCCTTGGTCGCGAATTCTTTTAAATCGTCGGGTGTCTTCACGTCGGTCATCCCCACGGCTTCGAGAATATCCTGGCGGACGGCAACCAGCTGGTACATGGCCGAGGAAGGTGCATAGGCCGACGGAATGCCGTGAATTTTCCCATCGATGGTTGCGCCTTGAAGCTGTTCCATCGGCAAAACTTTCAACATATCCTGACCATATTCCTGGATTAAATCATCCAGAACCATGGCTTGTTTCTTATTGACGATCGTCGAAAGGTCCGGAAGACCATCCCAATATAAATCGATCGGTTCGTTTGCGGCCAGCATGATATCTTTCTGTTCCCAATACTGGGCCCACGGCACATATATGACTTCGACCTTTAGACCGAGATCGGCAGCCATTTTCTCTGCGAATTCATTGTTTAAAAATTCGTTCATGCGATCGCTTCGTTCCCCCGGATACAAAATCGTGACGGTTTCGAGCGCGGCTGCCCCCTCTTTTTTGCCGCTGCATCCTGCCATTACCGAAACGGATGCGATCAATAAAACCAACAAGATCAGCATTTTTTTTGCTTTCATGAAAGACCCTCCCTATGAAATGGTTAATCTATGTTAAAAGCCTGGATCGGCCAATAACCACGCAGGTGTCTATTCTTTTACCGCTCCGGCCATAATCCCGTGCACGAAGTATTTTTGAATGTAAGGATACAGGAAAATGATCGGACCGATCGTGATGACCGTAATGGCCATCTTCACGGTTTCGGCAGGCAATGTGATGTTGCCTGATGCCCCTGACGGAATTCGTCCGGAACTTATCGCATTGACGTTCGACAGAATGTTGTAGAGGAAATACTGCAGCGGAAACAAATCGCGTTCATTAATGAAGATCAGTGCGTGCCACCAATCATTCCAATATTGAAGCGCATACATTAAACCTACCGTCAGCAGTGCGGTTTTGCTTAACGGAAGGGCTATTTTGACATAGATCGTAAAATAATTGGCGCCGTCCATCTCGGCCGCTTCATATAAAGATGGAGAAATGCTTGCAAAGTACGTTCGCATCAGAAACATGTTCCATACGCTGAATATGGACGGCAGGATCAAAGCCAGAATGCTGTTCTTCAGCCCGTAATAATTGACGCTGACCATGTACCACGGTATCAAGCCGGCCGAGAAGATAATCGTAAAGTTGCTAATGAAAGCGAGCACGTTGCGATATTTCAGCTTTTTGATAGATAGGGAAAATGCAATCATGCTGGTAATCAACAGAGCACCGAACGTCCCCACAGTGGTTACCAACAGGGTAACGCCGTAGGATTTGAGCAGTTTCATCCCACTATTAACAAAGATATATTTATATGTATCCAAGCTCGGGCTCAGAGGGATGATCGAATATCCGTTTCTCGCAACGGCCTGTTCCGAAGAAAAGGACACGCTTAACGTTAATACAAGAGGATACAGACAAACGAGTGCGAATAAGCCAATGAATGCATAGGCAAAGCCAATCACCAATTTATCGCCAAGCAATCTATTCTTTTCCATCATCAAAATAGACCCTCTCCGTCGTTTATTTTCTTAGCGGATTTGTTAGCAGCCGTAATCAGGATCAAGCCCATCAATGACTGGAATAGCCCGATGGCCGTCGAATAAGAAAAACCCAGCGTACGCATCGACTGATAAACGTAGGTATCGATGACCGTTACTTCTTCAGCCAGGACCGGGTTGTTGCCAACGATACCGTAAATCATCCCAAAGTCCCCGTAGAAGATTCGCCCGACGCTCAGCAAGCTCAAAACGATGATCGTTGGCTTCAGCATGGGCACGGTCAAGTAAAGAATTTGCTGCAATTTGTTGGCGCCATCCACCTTGGCCGCTTCGTATAAGCTCCCGTCAAAATTGGACATCGCCGCCATGTAGACAATGGAACTGTAACCGCTCCATTTCCAGACGCTCGACAGAATGATGATCCACTTCCAATACTTTGGCTCCGAGTACCAGGAGATCGGCTCTGCACCGAAGAATTTCAGAATATGATTCGCTACGCCCACATCCGTGGAGAAGATTCCGTACAGAATCGCACCGACAACAACCCAAGATATGAAATACGGAAAAAACATCATGCTTTGCGCGATCTTTTTGTAGGCCTTATGCCGGATTTCATTGATCAGAATGGCAATGCTAACAGGAATGATAATGCCTAAGATAAGACCGAAAAAGTTGATATACAGCGTGTTATAGGTAACCTTCCATCCCATGCTGTTTTCCGAAAAAAAGTATTTGAAGTTGTCCAGACCCACAAATTTGCTGCCGAAGATGCCGTCGACCACATTGAAGTCGGTAAACGCCATCCATATCCCGGCAAACGGGATATAGGAGAACATGATCAGCACGATCAGTGCGGGCACGCACATGAGATACAGGATCCTGTGTTTTTTTATTTCATAGAGAAATCCCTTGATTGCCGAACTCATTCCATCACCCCTTTGCATGTGATTACACGACTATGCTGTAATGCCTTGCTGCAGCTTCATCTTTAGTTCATCCAGATCGATCACGGTACCAGTAATTCTCGCCTCTTCCGCGGCATAGGCCATCATATGGCTTTCAACAGACATGTCGATGGAGGATCTGCTGCTGAAGTCGGCATTCCCCAGATTCTCCAAGAAGTCATTCATCAGACCGGTATCGCCGCCGTTATGTCCGCCGCTCACCGTTGCCGGCCGAATGACGGTTTGCTGAACGGGTTCTGCCATATTGGAGTTAAAGCGGGTGACTTCGATAATGTTCAAGTTATCGTCGCCTCGGATTTCCCCATGCTCGCACATGATTTTGAGCGTACGGTACATTTTGTTGGTGAATCCGCTTAAATTAAACGTTGCCGTTACCCCGTTTTTGAACTCGATCAGGGTGACTTGATGGTCGCATACATCATTGTCAAGCCGATATACGCAGCGTCCGTAAGGACTCGTTGCTAGCGCTTGGAGCAGTCCCTCTTCGCTCTGATCCGCCGAAATGACGGTGGCGGGCCATTGGCCCCTTATCGGCAAATAGGCTTTTCTTGCGTCGAATCGGCAGTTCGCGGCTGCCTTACAATCGAGGCATCGTTCCGCACTGCCTGCCGGTGCATTCTCCTCTTTGAAATACGTAAGGCTTCCATACGAAGAGATCCGTTTCGCCCCGCTGTCCACAAGCCAGGATAGAATATCCATGTCATGACAGGATTTCTGCATGATGATCGGGCTCGCCAGATCGCTTCTTCTCCAATTGCCTCTTACGAAGGAGTGTGCCATATGGAAATTGCCGATGTTCTCGTTGTGCTGTATGGTCACGATTTTCCCGAGTTCATTGCTATCGATGATTTTCTTAATTTCCGCAAAGAAGTTCGTATATCTGAGCACATGGCATACAATCACCTTGCGGCCTTTTTCATTGGCTTTTTCCTGGATTCTCATGCATTCTACCGGACTTGGTGAAATGGGCTTCTCGAGCAAAATATCATAACCAAGATCAAGCGCCATCATCGTTTGCTCGTAATGGTCCTTGTCCATGGAAGAGATGATGACGGCATCGCAAATTTTCCCCATTGCATAAAACGCATCCACGGATGCAAATTGTTTCTCCAGCGGAATCTGAAACTCATCCGCCGCTGCCTTTCTTCTGCCGGCATCCGGCTCGATGACCGCCACGATTTCCTCGCTTTGGTAAGCGTGCCTTGAATAGATCATCCCTCTTTGTCCTGCGCCTATTAATGCTAGTTTCAACTCCATAACCTCCAGCAAGCTCGTATTTGTCTAGATCGATTATTCTTGTCCCGGTATCTGGGGATCTTCCAGGGGATAATATCCTTCCGGATAATAGGTGTCCCATATATTCTTGAGCGGATCCTCACGAGCGGCTTCGACTTGTATCGTACCCATCTCATAAAAACCATCCCGTTGCCGGTTCTGTATATTCAGCGTGAGTGAAGAACGGTCTTCGAAGCAGAGCGCTATGCCAAGCGAATAGGTTCCCGCTGCGATGTCCTGCAAGTGTACGATCTCGTTATGGACAAGGTCGCCGGTTAACCAGGAATGCGTTGCCGCGTGCAGCGGAAATTCATAGGACACGTCTTCCTGCTTTAGCTGCAGCCGCAGCTGAAACTTCCGATAGATTCTGGAGCTACCCGAGTTTACGAACCAGAATCGCAGCGGCAGGCTCCCGCTGCCGGACACCGTTTCCGGGTAGGTTAGCCGACGTAAAGCAAGGTTGTAACCAAGCCCTAGGTTTACGTTGGACATCCCGGCATGCCAGCGATAGGCTTCCCGTCTGATATGGGAACCGCCCGCTTCCTCGGTCACATGGAGGAACACCGGGTAGCTCTTCCATACCCGCTGCAAATGATGTTTGGCAAAGGCTTCGCAGCATTCGATCCAATTCTCCTCGCTGCACTTCACCAGCAGGCCAAAGCCGCGGCCGCGCTCCTTTAAATAATGAATCAGCGGTTCATTCTGCAAATCTGCAAGCAGTACCTGGGATCCAAAGGAATCGATATAGGCGTTCCATTCTTCCTTGCTGTTTGCCAAGGTCGAGATCATAACGGCTGCAAGGCGTTTATCCGAATCGATCATACTCCCGACTTTTCGGATCAATGCCGCATAACATGCTTCGTGGTTATCCTTCGCCCATTCTGGCAGGTCCGACGTCAGGAGAAGAACAGGATTCGTAATCGCTTTCAGTACTTTGTCGATCCCTCCGAGCTTAAACTCTCCTCGGGCAGGTTCTAGTTCCTTCCATGAAAAAGCCGCGTATTCGAATTGGCCGTGACTTGTATCGCACTCTTTGACCGACGAGGGCTTCGGCCTGATTTTGACGGTTTTGTACTTCTCGTGGCTCTCAAGCGAATATTTCCCCATCCTCTTCGCTCCTTTGTAAATGACTGTCAACGGTTCCGCGGAACAACTCTATATCAGCGTCGGTTATATAAGGCATGCTGCCAATCCGGCCGATATCTTCCTTCAGCACGATCATGCTTAACGTATTGAATCGGGCTCCGGTCCGCATATACTCAGCAGCCGCTCGTTGCAGCGAGGTCGTATATTCGCCGGGATTCAACGCCGGATCAGCATTACGGTCTCCAAAGACTTCATAGCGCAGCATGCCGTCCCCTTCATCGGTGGGGTAATTATAAAACTGCCGTTGAACGTGAACGATATTGCTTTTTTCATTGTCCAAAACGAGCGATAGCCTGGTATCATAAAGCCAACTTGAACTCCAGAAGCCTCGGATGGACAATTCCGGAAAATATCGATCATAGAAATCGATGGCCATCGCCATGGAATATCTCAGCCTGTCCGGCGTGTACCCGGGCCCGGAAGGAATGTGAAGCGCCAACAGGGTATCCCCTTTTTGAAGCACGGTATCCCAGTCCTTCTTTAAGATCGGCGTCGTTTCTCTTTCGACGAATCCCATGGGATTGATCCGATTCGCTATGATGAATTCGGCATTCTCCTGCCACTCCGATGTGAAGCGGCCTTGCGGATCATAGACATCGTTGATTCCGTTCCGCTGTCCATCGCTGCGGAAATCTTCTCCGGGATGGCGAAAGGCAAGCACTTCCTGCGTGTCCCTGTGACGGAACATGGTGAAGGAATCCTCGAATCGGTACGGAATAAAATAGAAGCGGTCCAACAGAAAGATAGAGCAGGTATAGAAATTCATCACCCACGGGAAATCATGAACCTCGGCATCGCCCTGCAGTGCCAATTTTTCCATTTGCAGCTTCAGCGGCTGATGCGGAATGTCCTCATAATAGGTTAGGGGTACGGAACGTTTCTCCAGCATCTTCATGGAAGGCACCACGCAGGCGAGCAGCAACAAAAATGAATATAATTCGCCGTACTTCTTCATGCATGCGGGCGTCATATTGGTATAATGGGATTCATCGCAGCGATTGCGCGCCGAGCACAGATCCTCCACCAAAAACTTGGTGAAATGAAACAATACGGCATCTTCCTCTATCGCTAAAATCCCTTGTTCAATCCATTGCCGAGTCTCCTCGGGAGTCTGATATCGCTCAAAGATTCCGGACAAGAAGCCCCTTGGTATGAGATGGGGCTCGCCATCCGGTAGATAGCGATCATATTTTGCTTCCAATCCATCAGGCAGATAATCAAATTCACAGATCGCTGTTACTTCTTTATAATTCATCGGCCTTTCCATTAGCCTGCCTCCCCCTTTCGACGAATAGCTTACCCATCGGGTAAAAGCCGTCCTGATATCCCGTGATTGCCAGCTGGATATTCCCGATTTCCTTCACGCAAGTTTCGATGCCAATCTCCAGCATATACTCGCCCGCCGGCATATCGTTAGGAAGTGAAAACCTTTCTATCCAAGCAATATCCTCATCCGGGAGCCATTCCCTGATGTCTTCGCTGCTATGCAGCGTATACGATCGACATTGGCCGGTTAACCTCACCGCCAGCGGATAACGATGATAAATCGGAGCGACACCGACATTAGCCCACAACGCTTCGATGTTTAGCTCTCCGCCAACGTCCGCTATCGAATCGTACGCGAATTTCCTTAATTCGAAGCGGTAACCCATCTTGTTAATCCAAGCCTTGACCTTCTCTTTCCACGGTTCCGGCACTACCGTCCCTTTGTTGTTAAAGGATGAAATATGCCACTTGAGCGTTTCCTGTATGATATAGTCGATATCCCAGCCCTGCAGATACCAGTCATTCATATGCCAGCATGCTTCGAACAGGATCGGCGCTTTCTCCCAGGCATCGCCCATCTCAAAATTTTGAATATTTTGCGGATAGAAATCGGTCATATGCGACCACTGATCGCCATGAAAGCCGCCCATATCCCCCAAGCAATCCACGCGAAATCCGACTTTGGCTTTGCGTTCATTTATGATCCGGATCGACAGCGGATCATGAAGCAGTGCCTGGAGAGGCGTTATTTTAAAACCGTCCAAGTAAGCATCCGTTATCTGCTTAATCGCGTCAGTCGTTAGAAATTCGGTTCCGCCGCCTTCCCCCCAGGCTCCGACTATGGTCAAATCGATCGAGCTGATAAGCGGATGGCCGTCAAAGCGGTCGGCAAACGCCTTGATGAAATCAGACCAATACTCGGCATATGGCGTGGTCAGAGGGTCTACTCTCCAGAACGGAAACTCGGGCTCCTCCGGATATTCGGCCCGGAACCAAGACGGGATATCGTCTTCTTCGCTTAATGCGTACGGCGAACAGCGTACCACGGCAGTACAGCCTAATGATTTGGCGTAATCCAGCTTTTCCTCCAGTACGCTCCAGTCGTAACTCCCTTTATCCGTTTCGATGTCACGCCAACGAACGCTGCAGAAATATACTTTGCTGTCCGGATGATTGCACGTCCTGCTGTCTTCCGCAAACTTGTATTTGCGCTGCGTTTCCCCCCGGTTATCAACAATCCGTTCCGGATCTCCCATCAAGCCCGGCGCCGTGGTAAAGCCAATGCCCGGATTGGTCAACATTTCATCCGATATCATTGGGTAAACCGTTACTCTCTTGCTCATCTCCCAACTCCCCCGTGTACTAAACAGAACCTTTTGTTTGTTACGTCGTTTGTTACGTTAAACCTGTTTCATTACACAATTTGTTTAGTGATTTCATGTTATATCATTCGCATGTTATCTGGCAATATCAATTTTGAAATACTACGAAATTTCTAGTGACAACGCATGGAATATACATGTCACTCTTGATTTTGATTAAGGAGGAATGTAAAATGAAGGAACGTAACGATATAACGAAACAAACAACGTAACATAATCCGTAATTAAAGCAAATCATTGTTTACAATGTAACATTCCTATAAACTCTAAAATGGCGATTATTAGTAACTTAAAAGGAGAATGTGTTTATACATGAGTACGATTCGGGATGTTGCTAAACTTGCAAATGTATCCACAGCCACCGTGTCCAGAGTGTTAAACAATGATACGAAGTATAAAATCACGGACGAAACCCGGGAAAGGGTTTGGCAAGCCGTTACGCAGCTGAACTATAAAATCGCATCAGGGCCCAAACGCAAGGTTTCTGCTCAGGATCCGGCCGAAAGCAAATCGCATATCAAAATCGGATGCGTCTTAAGCGTCACCAAGGATAAATACAACGACCCCTACTTCATGTCGATCTTATCCGGCGTGGAAGAACGCTTGCTTGGCGCCGGTTACAACATGTCCTTTATCCGGACGGGAATTGAATTGAACGACAGCAAGATCCTATTTAATACGTTCAGCGAACCGATTACCGGCCTCATTCTCATGGAGTCGCTCGATCACGAGACCTACGAATATATTCGCAAGCAGGTCCCGTACATCGTAGGTATCGATACGGAACGCGGGGATATCGACAATGTCGGCTACGATCATTACAATGTCGCTTCGATGGCCGTCAGTCATCTCATTGAAAAAGGCCATGCCCGAATCGGATATATCGGGGGAAGCGGATTATCGAGCAACCTCAAAGACAGCCGTCGTTATCGGGGCTACTACGCAACCATGCATGCTGCCGGATTGTCGGTCAATCCCGATTGGGTGATTGATTGCATGTGGGATGAGGCGGTCTGCATCGAAAAAATCAATCATTTATGTACAACCCGAAATTTCCCGACTGCCTTCTTTGCCGGCAGCGATTTAATGGCTATGGCAGCCCTCAACGGACTGTACAACAACGGTATTTCCGTTCCTGACGAAGTAGCGGTTATTGGGCTATCCAACATTGAGGTATCCAAGTATTCCAATCCGCCGCTGTCCACGATCGATGTGCCGATGAAAGAAATCGGCATGGTAGCTGTCGATAACCTAATTGACCGAATCAACGGAAACAAGCTGCTGCCCAAAAAAGTGATTTTGCCTACCCGCTTGGTGGCGCGCAGCTCAACTTAAACGGCTTATTCGCGAATTGTTTATGGCCTACTCGGAAAGGAGGTGAAGGATTCGATTTCTTGAGAGTAAAAGAACAATTCTGTGAGGAGGTTTGACATGAAAGCACGGGGTATCCATTGGAAGCAGCCGTTTGCCCTAATTATCATGACGGCCATTCTACTTGCCTTATTCCCTTTTCCCCGTTTTACTTGGTCTGCAGAAGCTGCCTCTGCCTCTATCGTTGTTGACGGCAATCCAAGCGACTGGGAGGGCATTCCGGCCATATCCACGAATACGGGAACGGCTCAAATCTTAAAGGCTTCCCATGACGACAAGAATCTTTATCTGCTTGTCCAAGGCTCCGGCCTTAGCACTACGATGGGAAGCTTCTGGTTGAATACGGACGGAAATGCTTCTACCGGATATCAAGCTTTTGGCTGGGGCACGACAGGCGTTGAGTGGCTTCTCGAGAACCAATCCTTATACCGCTACTCAGGCAATGGAAGCAGTTGGAGCTGGAATTTTTCATCGTCTCTGACTTCTTCTCAATATGTACGTTCCTCATCCGTGATTGAAGCAGCGATCCCTCTTTCTTCGCTTGGGCTTGGCGCAGGCAGCAGCGTGAGCATCGGTTATCTGGATAACAATTCGGATATGCACCGCCTGCCGGCACAGAACCAGCCGCTTCCAGTCTATACCTTACAAGCACATCATCCGGGAGGCAATATGATCGAATTCTATCCAGCCGAGCTGAATGATCCGTTGAATAACCCGTTTAAAGGCTGGGCTCCATCCGCAAAATCTACCAATTATCCTCAACCTCACCGGCTGGTATATGCCGGCGTGACTTGGAAGGAGTTTGAGCCGACGAAGGGCAATTATGATTTCAGTGCGATTGAAGCCTCCAATCATTTCGACTATTGGAAAAGCCGCGGCGTCAAGGTAATCCTTCGCTTTATTCTGGACAGTCCTTCCGGCGTGGCTCACCGGGATATCCCGGATTGGCTGTACAACGACATGGCAAACCTGGGACAATCGCCGGGCAAGGCCTATCGCGACGATACTGGGGGCATGGGAGCCGGCAACAACACGGGCTTCTCTCCTAATTACAGTTCCGACTATCTGATCGCCAGGCACAAACTTGCAATCGAGGCGATTGCGGACCATTACGACTCCCCGGATAGCCCGATCGCTTTTGTGCAAATCGGTTCGCTCGGACATTGGGCGGAATTCCATACCTGGCCTTATGTCGGACCGAACGGGGAAAGCAACTATACGGGGGCGTTTCCTCCGAACAGCATATCCAACCAATATATTCAGCATTATATCGATGCCTTTGCCGATCAGGAGGATCACACGCAGCTATTGATTAGACGCAGCGTCGAGCTGGCCAAGAATAACAACAAGGGTTTGATTCTGGGAATGTACAATGACGTCTTCGGCGATCAGCCGAGCTTCGATTCCGATTGGGGCTGGTATACAGGCACCCAGAACGGATATTGGGATGACATCGGACAGCAGCAACCCGCCCATGCAAACTTTTGGGACACTCGCGTCTCCGGCGGCGAATTCTATGGCGGTGCTTATGGCATGAATGCTGCGCTTACGTCGGGCAGCGGTTTCAATGAGACCCTTCGGCAAACCGAACTCAGCAAGCCAAGCTGGCTGGGACCGAATTCTCCGGCATCCCTGGCGGTGGGGAATCCATTGCAGGGCAACATCGATACGCTCAAGAAACGAATGGGCTATCACTTTGTCGTGAACAAGACTGCATATCCGCAAGAAACTAGCGGAAGCACGCTCGATGTATCCGTCACTGTGGAGAATAAGGGGGTTCAACACTTCCCGTTCAATTGGCCTCTTGAAATCCAGCTGCGCAGCGGCGGCCAGATCGTGGCACGCCAAACCACATCGGCAGACTTAACGACCTGGAGAACAGGGCAGCACACGATCACAGGCTCTCTTCCTACGAATACATTGCCGAGCGGTACTTATGAATTAGCCATAGCAATTCTCGATCCATCGACGAACCAGCCGACCGTTGATTTCGCTAACACAAACCGGCTATCAGACGGAGCTTATAAGATCGGTTCATGGACCAAATAGCATGATAACCGGATTTCAACTATCATAATAAAAAGAGCAGCAGATGGCCGCGATTCCTTCACGGCAACTCTGCTGCTCTTCTTCATTTAAAGGCTATAGATCATGAACCCTGGGTTCTTACTCATGATTCCAGATGAAATGCTGCTTCAAGCTCGCGGATCCGTTCATCATCGATGTGGATGACATCGCCTAGCGTTCTCGCCGACAAAATGGACTTCGCGCTGTACTCCGCAACTTCCAATCGATCAAAAGCGTTGAGCAGGCTTTGACCGGCAACGATTACGCAGTTATTGTTCACAATGGCAATCGGCGTATTGGCCTTAAACAGCGAAGCGGTACGCTCAGGCTCATTATACACCGCATGAAAGGGGAGCTTCGGCGTTCCGCGAAGCAATATATAGCTTTCCGGAATCGTCCTCGAATCGAAGGCCGTGTCGGTGACCGCAAATGCCATAATGTTGGGAGGATGCGCGATGATGACCGAATGGACATGCGGCTGCGTGTTATAGATCGCTTCATGGAGGAAAACGGATTTGCTCGGCTGTTTGCCCGCTTCCGACTTGCCGTTCTCTATGCGGACGAGGTCTTCCGGTTCCAGATGATTGCGGTCTTTGCCATAGGGCGTGATGACAAAATCGTTTCCTTGCAATCGATGGGAGAAGGTGCCCTGCGTGCTCGTGAACAATCCCTGTTTATAGGCGCGTTTCATCAATCCGCACATGTCGCGGCGCAGCTCTTTTTCTTCCGACGTGCAGGAATCGCGACTGAACGTATCCATCTGCAGCGTGCTTTTGTTGCGCACGGTTTCGTAATCCTCATCGGTAAGCAGGACCGGTTTACCGATTCGACGTGCCTCAATTTCAAGGCGCGCACAGAAGTCGAGGGTTTCGAACCGACGAAACGCTTGAAAAAGATCCACTCCCCCGACCACGACCCCGTGATTCTCCAGCATGACGGTGTCGACCCCTTGCTTGAAGACGGCTGCGATGTTCTCCCCGAGCTGCTCGCTTCCGGGCAGCGCATAAGGCGCGATTCCGATCTCGCCGCAGATTTGCCTCTCGTTCGGAAGCAGCCTTGTATCCGGAATGCGTCTTACAATGCTGAACGAAACCAGTGCAGGCGGATGGGCATGAATGATCGACTTCAAATCCGGACGGGCTTGATAGATGAGCCGGTGAAAGGGAAATTCGCTGGAAGGCTTGTGAATTCCCTCTACCCTGCCGTCCTCCTTCACGCATACCATATCCGACCGGTTAAGCGACCCTTTGTCCACTCCCGCTGGCGTAATCCATATATCCCCGTTATGGTCCCTGATCGACAAATTGCCTCCCGACGTGGTTGTCATCCCATGGTTGTAAATGCGATTGATAAAGAGAAGAAGCTGATCTGCCGGATGCACAAAATCCTGATTCATTCCTGCCACCGCCCTATCCGAATGTTTTTGTTTAGTTTTGTTTGTTTTTATTATACTGTTTTTGCTGTTGATATTCGAGGAGAAATGTGGCAAAAACAATAACAATAGCCTTAAATCATAATGATGATGATCCTGAAAACTTCCAGCCGGTCGAATGCTGCCAGAACGATTGACAATCCATAGCGGTCAGATGGGAATCAACCTCGCTCTCCTTATTGCAGCCGTACTACCGCTTGTAATCGATAACGATTGGAGCCCACTACTCAATCTAAAGCGAAGAAGCCGCCAGTTTGGCGGCATCTTTACGTATAGAGTTCTTGCCGACTGGCAGTCATCAAAGCCATCCTATCAGACCACACATGTTACGATCGAATCCCTATGTCACTCAGCAGCACGGTTCCCCGCTGGGTCAGGTTGAATTGAATACGGACCTTGCTCAGCTGCTGCGGGTTGAAGTCCGGATTCATTTGTTCAAAATCGCTTAACGGGAAATCAGAGCTTTGAAATACGGGCTCCGAAATGTTCCCGGCATTCGAGAACGGCCATTTGAGAAGTTTACCTTCTATGACGGGCGGCAATTTGGATAAGTGGCTGAGCGGAAGATGGGCCTGATTGCCTTTCTTGTCTTCAACGGAAACCGTTGCATTGATCAGTTCATTCGGGTCGCCGCTCGCGTCTTTTCCACGGGCGTCCGCCATCGAAAATACGACAGAGCTTTCCGTTCCCGTTACCATGCCGCGTTCCGGCAGCGTAACCGTGAAGGATGCAGATTCGGATTCTCCTCTCGTGTCCCAGCCTAAACGAACCGCGCTGTAATCGGCCAAGCCATGCTTGGTCCTTACCTTCTCCTCCTTCCATACCCGGAGATGTTCGCCCATCAGGCTGCCGCCAGGCAGCGTCGTGCTCTGCAGATCGATGTCTTCTTGGAAATCGGCAATCATGGTCGTCCCCGAATCGTAAACATTGCCCACGTACAGGTTGTCGGGAATCCATTCCTTGGCGTAACCCAAATCCGTGAACATCTCCCGATATTGACGTTGGTCCTTAAGCGTTGCATCAAGAAATCCGGAAATAAATACCTTGGCAATCGTTTCCTGCTCTTCCCGCGGCATGATTTGACGCAGGTTAAAGAGACGATTCGCAAGACCTGCTCCATCCCCTCTGTTCCAGCCTCCGTTGAACTGGCCATGGTTGGCCCCATAGACATAAATCATCGACTTCATGTAATCTTTGCCTTCGGTATAACGAATCCGATGATATTGTTTGGCTGCGTCCAGGCTGTTGACGTCCATATCATGAGCTCCATGCAAAGAGAGATAATTCACGTCCTGCAGCGGCAGCGGTTTGCCTTGAGGCTGATATTGCCCGTCCGTTCCCGCAATGGAAATGAGAGAGCGGATCGAAAAGTTATAGTCAAACTTGATATGGCCGTGATCCGGGTGACGTCCGAGCTTGTTATAGGCTGCGGCGATCGCGACCGCTTCGCCTCCCCTGGAATGACCGATGAGGGCGATTCGTTCCATATCGACCTTTTGATAAAACGGGTTGTCCGGATCGCTGTTCCAGCCCTTCCATGTCTTCAAATGCTCCAGCAGCAGCAGACCTCTTGCCGGATTTTCACGTTGGAGGGCGCTAACCAGAAAAAGGTCCTCGTATGGGGCGGCATTCAGGAAATTTTCATCCACGGAGACGAAAATATACCCTTTGCTCGCGAGCAGTTTGCCGAGGTATTCATAACCGGGATCGGAATAATCGTTCATTAAGTGATTTCCATGCACAATCAGGACCAGCGGAAATATGCCCTCCCCTTCGGGGTACCATACTTTTCCGTTTAAAGGCAGGGCATCCGGTCCGAAACCAAGCGACTTCGTTCGCCCAGAGGACCATTTCTCGACAAACTCGGTTGCATCCACCGTTTTGGTCGTCAGCGAACCGCTTTGATTAAACTCTTTCCGGTAGTTGTCAGGACTTACGTATAGCAGGCTTTGGACGGGATATGTGCCTTGTTCTGCCGGATTGTTCATCGTCGAGTCTTCATACCGGCTTGAGGTTTTCAGCTGTTGTAACGTGACGGCCGGAGCAGCTTCATCTCCCTCCCGAATCAGCCAGAAGCTGCCCGCTCCGATCACGATGGCGATCAAGGACAAGCAGGCGATGGCGCCGATTCTCCTTGCTTTTGAGACTTGCCTGTAGCTTCCGGCTGCAATTTTATATAGCAACGCGCCAAATAAAGAGAAAACAAAGGCCAAACATGTAATGAAAACGGCCGATACTCTCGGCTGAACCATGAAGCAGAACACAAGCAAGGCCAGTGAACCTGTCAACGTCCAAATATAACGGCTTGGCATTTTCTTGACTCCGTGCAGCAGCAACGCGGTCAAGCCGCTTATCATCGCAATCGCTAGGACAAACAAAAACGTGCCCGCGATATATTTTATGAAACCGTGCCCCGTCAAAAAATAATCGGCCTGGATCAGGATTAGAATGAAGGCGATGCCTCCTAGTCCAAGCGACGCACCCTTCCATCCAGGAGTTAAGGGCTTTATGCGTTTCCGGTTGGCAACGATTCTTTGTATATTGGCAATGCCCTTCTCGTTTTCTTTCTCTTTTTGTATTTCCACTCTTTCCAGTCCTCCTGCACTCTATTTAGTAGATCGTTCTACATCTGAGGATACGGGATCACTCTTTCACTGCACTTTCCCTATTCTTTCAGAAATCTTACATGTTGCTCGGCAGAAACAGAATGAAACTCGTTTGCCCGTATGTTGTTGTAAGTCTGATCTTCCCTCCATGTTTCTCTGCCACTTGTTTGGCAATCGCCAGACCGAGTCCCGTGCCGCCATCGCTGGTCCGTGCCCTGTCTCCGCGAACGAATGCTTCGAACACCTTATCCTTCAGGGCATCCGGGATACCGGCGCCATCATCCGCAACGTGAATCTCAACCCCGTTCTCTGCGATTACCAATTTCAATTCCACGGTTGTGCCGGGAGGGTTGTATTTCCATACATTGGACAGCATATTGGAAACCGCCCGGTACAACCAGATCGCGTTGAACGGAACCCTCAATTCCCGATCGGGAATATCGTAACGGAAATCAAGCTGTTTATCTTCGAAAACTTCATAATATTCGGCTGCGATTTCCCTCGTAAATTCCGTAATGTCGGAGAATTCGACGGAAAAAGGAACATCGGGACTGTCCAGCTTGGACAGGTCAAAGATATCGTCAATCAGCTCCGACATCAAACTGGCTTTGTCGGATATCGAACGCAACACCTGGCGTCTTCTCTCTTCCGTATCCACGAGTCCCGCCTCAAGCGCTTCGATATAGCCCCGAATGGTGGTCAACGGTGTCTTCAAGTCATGGGAGATGTCGATCAGCATGCGCTGCTTGCTTTCTTCCAACTCCTGCTTTTCCCGTTCCATCCGCTCGAGACGCTCTGCCATATCATTGAAATCGTCCTGGATTTGCGCGAGTTCATAGCTTGCTTTGAAGTTTAGCCTTTTGCGGTATTGACCTTGGGCAATGTTTCGAATGCCGTCGGCTATGGAGCTGAGCGGAGTCGTGAGCCTCGAAGCGGTCCTTCTTCCGAACGCGTACACGGTGATCGCAAACAACACGAGAAACAAAAGCAGGATCTGAAGAGCCATTTTATAAAATACGCGCTCTTGTTGATCGCTGTAGCTCTCCTCTGGCGTAGCGGGGGAATAGCCCTTCTGTGTTGTCTCCTCCACCTTTGTCTGCCCAGATGAATCAAGAAAATAATTCATGATTTGGGCATTCAATATAAACAACGATAACGCCGCAATGATGGCAATCGTAATAAAGAAGTACAAGTATTGGCCGATCAGCGAGCGCTGTAAACGACTAGGCGTTTTCATGTGCTTAACTCATCTTTCTTGGCAAACCGGTAGCCGAGGCCGCGGATGGTTTTGATATAAACGGGGTTTCTCGGATTGGTCTCGATTTTGTCCCGCAGCCTGCTAATCTGCACCATAACGGCGTTATCGTCGGCCAGGTACAACTCGTCCCAGGCATGCTCAAACATTTGACGTTTCGTAAATACGCGCCCCGGTTCTCCCATAAACAGGTTTAACAATTTATATTCGATCGCGCTGAGCGAAATGGGCTTTCCTTTGATATACAGGATGAATTCGCGATGATCCAGCACCAAATCAGCGATGCGGGTGACGGCTGCCGGGTCGGGTTCCGACGGCTCATTGAATTCATACGATCGTCTTAACTGGGCCTGGATTCTTGCCATTACTTCCATCGGACTAAACGGTTTGGAAACATAATCGTCTGCTCCGAGTTTGAGACCCGTGATTTTATCGAGCTCCTGATTTTTGGCCGATACGAGAATGACCGGGATTTTATAATCCTGTCTAATCGTGCGGAGCAGCCGGTATCCGTCGATGACCGGCATCATGATATCGAACAGAGCGAGATCGACGCGTTGGCTTCGAAGATGCTCAAGCGCTGCAAGCCCGTCGAAGGCTGCCAAAGTCGTATATCCTTCTGCGTCTAAATAGAGTTTCAGCATGTCTACGATATCCGGATCATCATCGACCACAAGTATGGTTCTGGGCATAAAAAGCATCCTCCTTCAAGTAGTATATGGTTCTCCTTGGAAGGCTAATTTCCTTTTTTGCGTTGTCTCGTCAGCATTATTAAACAGAAATAACCTCTCGCCAGATACGGCGGAGGTCATTTTATGATTGATTCATTAGCGTCCGATAAAACCAAACAAGAGAAGCTGATTAAGTTCAGCCATCTTGTCGTTATAATTCCATGGCGACGCTGCATTGGGATGAACTTCAACAATATTCCCCGCCTGGCTGCAGAGATCATAGTTGATGGCTCATGGATCGATCACGTAGCCGATATAAGAAGCTTTTGAGTAAAACAATAAAGAATCTCTGCTCAACCAGCAAGCAGAGATTCATGAACCTTCAAGCGTACATTGCTAAACCTCCCCTTCTCTCTCCCTGATATGGCTGGAGTTTGAAGCAGCCAAGCCTCCTTTACGCTCGTACGCGAAAATAACCATCATCATGCTTAACATTGCACAGATCATGTACATGGTGGAGTAGGACAAATAATCGGCGATCGGTCCCATCGCGACCCCGCCCAAGGATACGCCTAAATCGGCCATCGCAATAAACAGACCGATTAACACATTGCGATTGGACGAGGGCAATACAAATGACAAATAAGTCGTTAACGTAGGGTACAGCAGCGCCTGGGCCATGCCCATAAGAATGGCGCCTGTGTAGAGCAACGTGCTTCCCAACTCTGAAGACAGGCTGATGCATGCCGAAGCCAGGGTTACAAGAAGCATGGTGCCCATGATAAACCATGAATGCCATCTGCCATCGGAGGGAATTCGTTTTCTCAGGACAAACCGCGAAGCGACTACGACCGCAGCCTGGAGCATCAAGTAAATGCCGGCGCTGCCGCTGCTCAGCTGCTCGCCGTATAAAGGCATAAACGTGGTGACCGCTCCGAATACGATGGATGCCGACAGCATCAAGACACTGCATCGGAACAGGAACCGATTCTTGACGATTTGCCCGAAGGAATGGAACACGCCTGAACGGCTTGTCGCTTGTTCCGATGGCGCCTTCTCTTCGTCCATCTTGACGCTGTACCCGAATAAACCTGTACAAATGGCGATCGCAACAAGAATAAATGTGAATGAATCCATGCCGCCCGTCTGCCAGAGGCCTAATGCGAGAACCGGACCGATCACGCCCGGGATATAGGTGAACAATGAATAAAATGAAATGCCTTGCGAACGCTCCTTCTCAGGCAGCGCATCAATGATGCCGATCTGTAATGCCATCGAAAAAAAAGCCGTGCAAATGCCTTGCAAAATTCGAGCCACGAGGTATCCCCCTAATCCGGTACAAGTATACAGAATCAGGGCAGTGCCGTTTACCAACAGAACCAGTCGCAGCACCTTAACCGGCCCATGCTTTTGGATCCAATGCCCGGCCAAGGGCCGGAAGAACATCGTTGTCAGCATGTAAGCCCCCATGACGAGACCGATGGTTGTGCTGCTGGCTCCCCATGCGGCTCCTTGAAGCGGAATGATGACGTTGAGTAAGGCATTGGCGCTGAAATAAAGCAGGGCCAGCATATATAAACGCAGAAAAGGCCAAGACATCGCTCCACTCACTATATTTCTCCTCCTGCTTGCGTAAACGCTAGAACGTAATCAAATGCTCCATTAATTGTTTGGCATAATCCGACTGAACATGCTTTAATTGCTTGACGTCGATCGTCTCCTCCACCTTGCCGCTTCTGAAAATAAGAACCCTGTCGCAAATATAAGCGGCAGCTTGAATGTCGTGCGTGATGAAGACGTAACTCATCTGATAGATGTTTTTAAGCTCCTTCAATAAGCGGAGGACCTGTATCTGTACGGATACGTCCAAAGAGCTGATCGCCTCGTCGAGCACGATGCACTTAGGCTCCGTGGAAATCGCTCTGGCAATGCAGACTCTCTGCGCCTCTCCACCGGATAACTCATGCGCATATTTCGTTTGGTAGGAAGCGTCCAACCCGACCTGATGCAGCAAACGATCGACTCGGGCGTCTTGGTCGGAGCGTACCTGACCCTGCGCCGTTAAGGGCTCCATGATGGCTTCCTTCACGGTATAGAACGGGTTGATCGAAGACGTATAATCCTGAAAAACGGCACTCATATTGCCTGAACGCACATGACGATTCCTCACATCGTTTCCTTCGAATAAGACGGCCCCTTGGTCCGCTTGTTCAATACCCAAAATCAATCGTCCAAGGGTAGATTTTCCGCTTCCGCTTTCTCCGATGATGCCAAGGCACTCGCCGCTTCCGCATTCGAAGCTTACATCATGCAGAATTTGCTGCTTTTTCCTCGAAAACAGGCCGCCTACCCGGTAGGATTTATGTACGTTCTCTACCTTCAGCACGTTACTCCCCCCTCATGATCTCGTTGAAATGGCTGCTCAGCTCAAGACGGGTAGAAACCAGGTACTGCGTATAGGGATGCCGCGGTGCCGATAATACCTCTTCAACGCTCCCGCTTTCTACAATGACGCCGTTTCTCATGACCAATACTTCATCGGCAATCTTCTTCACGACCCCCAAGTCGTGGGACACAAAAATCATGGAGCCTCCCATTCGCTCGCGGAGCTGGATGAATTGTTCAACGACCTCGTACTGCGAGATGGTATCGAGCGCCGTCGTTGGCTCGTCGGCGATCACGATGTCGGGTGAAAGAACCAGCGTGAGCGCAATCATCAAGCGCTGCAGCATGCCGCCCGATAGTTGGTAAGGGTACTTATTCATGGTTTCGATCGGATGGTTGAGCATGACGCTCTCCATCGCTTTTTTCATCGCGGTTTCGACCTGGCTCTTGCTCCAGCCGAAATGCCCCTTCAACGTCTCTTGAAAATGAACTCCGACTACGGACGAAGGATCAAACGCTCCCATGCCGTTCTGCATGATCATCCCAATCTGTTTACCCCTTCTTCTTCTCATTTCTTTAACCGAAAGTTGATTCAAATTCTCGCCTTTGAACAGAATCTCTCCGGATTGACGAATCCAGGGCTTGTGCAATCGGATGATCGATCTGCACGTAAGGGATTTTCCGCTCCCGCTTTCCCCTACGATGGCCAGGCAGGTTTGGGGCTTTAACCGAAAAGAGCTGTCACGGATGATCTCTTTGCCCTCATTCGCATCCCATACCCTCAAATGGTTAACCTCAAGCATATTCAACATTCGGTTTCTCCACCTCTGTAACTCGCGGCTGCTTGCCGGAATTCATTCGTTTGGGGTCCAGCGCGACTTGAAGCCCATCCGCCAGAAAATTAAATGCCGATACGGCAATGACGATCGCCAAGCCGGGCGCCAACATCAGCTCGGGATGTGAAAACATAACCTCTCTCGCTTCATTCAGCATCATTCCCCATTCGGCGTGAGGAGCCTTGATGCCCAGCCCCAAGAAGGATAATCCGGAGATTTGCAATATCATGGAACACATCGAACCACTGGCAATGACGGCAATATCCGAGAATGTCACGGGAACGATATGCTTCAAAATGATTCTACGATTGCTGATACCGGCTGCTTTAGAAAACTTCACATAATCCATTTCGGCATACTGCTGGACCGACGTTCGGATGACGCGGGCAAACCACGCCCATTTCATCGCAACAAAAGCAATCAGAATGTTCTCAAGGCCTGCACCCAGAATGCCGACAACCGCTAACGTCATGACATACCCGGGAAAAGAAAGCATGATATCGCAAATTCTCATCAGAATCGCGTCCGTTTTGCCTCTGAAGTAGCCCGCCAGGAAGCCAACGGCCGCTCCCACGCCTACCGATGCCAACAAGGCGGCCAGAACCCATAAGATACTGGGACGTATGCCATAAATCAGCCGGGACAGGATGCATCTCCCCAAATGGTCGTTGCCGAACCAATACGCCCAGGACGAGCCGGCGTAACGCAGCTTCATATCGACATGGTTCGGATCGTGCGGCGCGAATACAGGGGCGAACAACCCCAAGATTACGATTGCGGCTATAATGAACAGTGACAGGCTGGCCAGCTTGTCTCTGCTCAGATTTTTCAGTGCTCTCATTAGATTTCCTTCCTTAATTTCGGATTGAACGCAGCATTGATCATGTCCGACAAGGTGTTGAATAAGACAAAGGCTACTGCCAGGATCAGGACATAGGCCTGAATGACCGGAAAGTCCCTGCTCAATATGGATTTCACGCTCAATCGCCCAAGTCCCGGCCATGCAAATACATTTTCAATGACTACGGTACTGCCCAGTATAATAGGGATCGCCATGCAAAAGATGGATACGGCGACTTGCAGCGAATTTCTTAGAATATGTTTCGTAATCTTCCTCTCGGGCAAACCGCAAGCTCTCCCATAAACCACATAGTCTTCATGCAATTGGCCCAGCATGGAGCTTCTTACGTTTCTGAAGTAAATGCCGACATAACTCACCGATATGACCGTTACGGGAAGAATATAGCTTCGATACGAGTCCATGCCGCTGGTTGGCAGCAAGTCCAGCCGAACGGAGAAATACCAGATCATGATCGAAGCCAGCCAATAGGAAGGCATCGCCGTCAGAAAGAAGGAAACGCCTCTTACCGATCGATCCAGCATGTTGCCTTCATTTAATGCGCAGACAACCCCCAAGATGACGGACATGACGATAATGATGATCGACGAAACCAACGTTAGCTTTAACGTGTTGAGAAACGCCGGGCTTATCAAGGACCACACGGATTGTCCCGTGACGTAGGACTCCCCGAAATCCAATTGAAGACAGGCCATCACCCAGTCGGCATATTGTTTCAGGAACGGTTGATTCAATCCCAGCTCTTCACGCGTCTTAGCGATCAGTTCCTCCGTGATTTCGGGAACTTCCTGGGCGCGGAGCACCACTTCGGCAGGATCCATGGGCGACAGGTTGATCAATAGAAAGGTCAAGAATGAAATCATAAGCAGGATCGGAACGGACAGCAATAATCGTTTAGCTATATAACTTCCCATAATGACTCCTTATCGATTGATGAGCACGAGGCCTATTCGAAATACATTTGTTCAAAAGGCAGCTCAAATTGGGTTTGCTTGAACGTAATGCCTTTCAAGTCCTTCGGTGCGAGAACCGTGACGCTCCCGCTCGAAATCGGGATAAACACGGCTTCATCGTGAACCGTCCGCATGATCTCGGCATATAACGCCTTTCTGGCTTCCTCATCGGTCGATACCATAACCTGCTGTATCTGGTCATAGAGACGATCGGCATCGGCAATACCTTTGGTTGTATGCAGATAAGAAGCTTCGGAAGTGAACGCAGCGATGGTGCTTTGGGGGTCATACGCCAGTCCCCAGGTTTGATTAAACAATAGCTCGTACTCTCCCGTAGATCTTCGATTCGCGATGGAACTCGATTCTTCGCCGACGATATCCAGCTTAATCCCGATCTGCATTAGCGCATGCTGAATGTATTCCGCCTGCGTTTTTTGCGACGATGAATTGCTGTCATAATATAAGCTCATGGCCAGCTGCTGTCCGGACTTGGTCCTGGCCTCGTCGCCGCTGCCCTTTTTCCATCCGGCTTGTTCCAAGATTAACTCGGCCGCTCCCGGATCATAGCCGCGTTCCTTCAATTCGACATCCGCATAGTTCACGTTGGACGAGAATAGCCTGTTGGCTCCGGCTTCGGTTCCTTCGAATATGTCCTTGCTGATCGTTTCGCGATCGATTGCATACCAGATTGCCTCACGCACCGCGGTTTCGCTTACCGGGCTGTCCGATTTGCTGCTGTTGGCGACTATCATTTTCGTATTCATGGCTTCGCTGCGAACAAGCTGATAGGTTCCGGCGTCAACCAGTTGATTCATCGCTTGCACGTCGATGCTGTCCGCCCCCCGATCATCGGTGAATACGAAGTTCACCTCTCCTTTCTGCATGGCCAGAAACGTCGTCTCGCCGGCAGGCAGCACCTTGGCCGTAATTTTCTTGATTTTCGGCGCACCGTTCCAGTATTCTTCATTGGCGGTAAAGACAGCGTACTCATCGATTTTATGCGCCGTGAACTTGTAAGGACCTGTACCGTTATGGCCGTTAACGCCATCCTTTGTTTCCCCTTGCATGAAGTCCTTCGGCGATAGGAATACATACGGCCGCGTCATGGACAATTCGACCAGCGTTGGGTAATAAGCTTCGCTTAAGATCAATTGGACGGTGTATTCATCCACGACCTTCACGTTTTTGATTTTGCTCGACAGCTTAATCCAGGCATGTTTTTCGGCATTGCGCTGCACGGCGTCGATGTTCAATTTGACGGCTTCGGCATTAAACGGTTCTCCATCATGGAACTTCACGTCTTTTCTTAGATGAAAGGTATAGGTCCGGCCTTCTTCGGAAAGGTCCCAAGATTCCGCAAGCAGCGGTTTGATGCCCTCCTTCGTGTTCTCCACCAGCGACTCGTATACCATGCCCTGAGCCGGCATGGACCCCGTATACAAATGCGGGTTCATATCATGAATATCTTTGGCTGTCGCATAGATTAATTCATCCGGGACAGCCGTTGCGGATTTGTTTTCCTGATTCGTCTCTCCGCAGCCTGCCAAAAGCGCCATCGTGCATAAAAACATCCAGATGATTACGGTTTTTCTTTTCACGGTTTTCCTCCTGCTACCCACTTGATTATGTTGCCGTTCCTGTATTTGTTATGTCCTTGCATATCATGGCCAGTTCTTCTCCGAAGCTCTGAACCGCGAAGGCGCCGGACAACGACCGGTCCTTATGAGCAAGTGCCACGCTGACGATTTTGCCTTCATATGCTGAAGTGAACCGATCGATGGTTGGACATTCCACCTTTAAGAAGCCGGCGATGCCTTGTATGATCTTTATCCGATAATAGTCCTCCTTGGGCATTCTCGGGATATCCAGGCAGCCTTCCAGATTGATAAACAAACTCCGGATCGGCACCGCCGAGAAATCGAAGTACTTTCCCTCGACATCCGGCTCAGAGAAGGGATCGATCAACAATGAGGCGTAACGGATATACAATATATATTCTTGATGAATGCTTTCCAAGTGCTCGAAGCTGTCAATATCCCTGCGTGATAAACTCTCATTTCTCACCGGATAGTTATCATCCGTCATAAACTTCAGCAAATTGATCCGTCTCATCCCTAATCGACTCAAGATGTTCATCATTTCTTTCCACTGGGATAACATATTGCGGATCAGTTCCTGCGTAATAGGGCCTTCAGGGAAAAGCTTATAGACATACTTGCGAGAAGCCGATTCGTCAAAAATGGCGTTTAATGAGAAGTCATTCATGAACAAAGCGGGATGGACATATAGCGAAATATTTCGCGCTTCTGCCTCCAGGGGCGTCCTCATGAATTCCACTTCAATGTCCGATTGCTTATACAGACCGCACAGCCTGTCGACAAGATCTGAGCGGCCCCGTGTCGAGCCGATATAGACTTTTTTCTTGACCCCCGTCGTTATGACATGATTGGAAACCCGGTCATCCACCCATCTGGTGTCCCCGATATATGTAGAAAAGCTTATGACTTCCGCACCCGGATTCAATTGCCCGATAAAACCGGATACCAAGCTGTTGGAACCGAATGTCGGGGAGATCAGCACCAAGCTGTTGACTTTTCGCAGAACGTCTTGGTCGATCTGTCGCATGACTTCCAAATATGCATCTGTGGTCACTGCCAAAATCAAGGTATCCCACTGGCCTTCGATCGTTTCAAAGCCACGGAATACGTCGTCCAAGCGGCATTCGCCTTCCATGGCATGGTGCTTTTCGTTTTGGATGCTTACGCGAACCCTTTGACCGCTGGCCGCAAGCGACTCAAAGAATTCCGCGGAACGGACCGATTCCCGGCCCGCAATGCCCAAATGACAACGGTACCCTTTTTTAAGGATCACTGCCAGCTGCAAGGCGGCAGGACCCGTTCCCAATATCAGGACCCGCTTCATATCTCTCATAAGAACACCTCACTTCGATTAGCCATGTGTTATGGTGCCTTTTTTGTACAACGCGATGTCGAATATATCGTTTTGGCGCAATACCGTATCAACTAATTTCCATTTGTCGTGATCCGTTTCTTTCATGGGGTAATTGAATAGAGACTTCAATCGATCTCCGTGCCTCATGGCCACAACGACCTCTTCGTTCGTTAATGGATGCAACCGCTCCAACATGTCGTACTTTTCAGCAACCGTTGAACTGAAAATGATGTGGGTGACCTCTTGTATGTCATCAAGATTTTCTGCCGGTGTATTTATCAGCCGGATCTTCAGCTCCGGGCCCAATGCCTCGATAACCTTGACCCCGAGCCTAATGGCCTCATCGTCAATGTCGATGCCGATCACCTCGGCTCCCGTTCGCTTGGCGATCAATAGAGCCGTCATCGGAAATGCGCCGGACCCGACCAGCAATACGATCGACTTCGAAGTCACTTGGAAGCTTCCGAACTCTTTCTCGATGCAATCTTCGATATTCCTGAAATAATCGGTGATCTCCGTGTCTCCCTTGATCAATTTCAATGCGCGATATTTCTCCAGGGTCGCTACGCAGCGTGCCGAATACGCTCTCAATTCCTCCGCAAGCCCGTTTAAACCACCAGTTCCTTGCCGCTCCAGCCCATCCCAAATATTGGAGTTGGACTCGTCGGTGATAAAAGCAGAATAATCATCAACCAGACGTTCCAGCTCGGTTCGGTGACGGGAACTATCATCGAAGCGGTCTGCGTAGTACTTAAACCTTGTTAAGTATTCAGCCAAGGATTGATCAAACATGGTTAGTTTCACGATTTCCTACCCCCGCGATATGGTCTTCATCCAGATCAATGAATGCGATGCCTTGAGCCGCAATGCCAACGGCCCCTTCGATTTCCAGATGCGTCAACCGGTTTTGATCAAATAGGGCCTCTACATGAATCGTTCCGCCTGGCTGTTTGATGGAAGCCTCGATATCCCTCTTATGCTTCCAAGCTAAGTAGGCGCCTACGGAAGCGGTGCCGGATCCGCAACCTCTTTCCCACACCGCGCTATCCAGCTCCGGCACATAAATGAGCGGAGCCAGTTCCCTAGTGCGGGGGTTGTATAACAGGATCCCGACCATTCTCGTACCGAGAAAGGGTCCGATGTGCTTGGCCATGGCTAGCATGCTGCTCTTCATTTGCGCATCGCAGCATTCTGCTTCAATCACGAAATGAACAAAGTTGCTGTATCGAACGACAACCGCGTCAACAAGGGAACACCCTTCTTGAAGGACCGTTTGATCAATTGTCACCGGAAGCGGCATGTTGACCCGGCAGCGATAATCCTCCTTGTTTTTTGTTATACGGCATGACACTAACCGCTCCGTCCCTGAAACCTCTAGTCGAAATTCAGTTGTTAGATTTCGTTTCATCCCCTGGACCTCAGCCAGGTATGCCGCCAAGGCCATGCAAGCATTCCCGCAAAATTCACCTCCTGCCATCCGCAGAAATGCATCCGCATGATCTATCTTGGATTGTTCGATAAAACCAACCTGCTCAGCATAAACATTGTCGTACGACATGATTTTAGCAGCGACGCGTTTATGTTCATCGGGCGGAAGCTTGGTGTTAATGAGAATCGTCATGTTCTGCGTGGGATTGCATTTCACAAAATCGATCTTCTGCTTCATCACGGGCTCCCTCTGCTCCAATGGATTGCCAGTTGCTTGATGTTCTTTAATCGTAATATTTACGATTAAGATGTTGAGAATATAGCATGCCTTTTTGAAATAGTCAACATTTTAGCACGAAAAAACTCTTTCGACGTCATCATCGGAAGAGTTACTTATGCGTATATTGGCTGCCTTGGATGGAATAAAAGCGCCTTTGCCGCTTCGATAGAAGCATTAAGATTCGAAATTACTTTCACGACAGGGGAAATCTTGCCGATCTGCTGTACTGGAGCTAACCTCCGACATTTGGCCGGTTACCGTTACCGTACGACACCCGATCGGTAAGGCGGGTATTGGATTGCCTAATATCTTCAATGGATGCGATGGTCTGCTCGACAATCGCGGAAAAACTCTCAGCCATCTCAAACAGCAAAAAGGTTCTTCCCGGAATGTTGATGATGAGCTTCTCCGTGTCGTAAATGCCAATCATGATGTCATCATTCGTAAGACTTTTCAAAAGTGGAGCTACCTAGGGGTGCTATTGTTGCCATACCGTGTCCTTAAGCTTATTGGCGCATCATTGGGATCTGCATCTCCCCTTCAGATCACTATATTTATCGTCCGAATAGCAGCGAATCGTTGAGCAGGATGATGGACTGGAATAATAAAAATCCCTTCCTCATTCGGTGAGGAAGGGACACTGTCGAAAGGCTATACCGCTTGTCGCAGCCGCTCAAACAATATGTTGTTTTCCAGATGGATATGCTCGAACGTGTCCTTTTCAAGCATGGCTAACCGTTGAAAGACAAGCTGATACGTACCGCAGGCATCAGCCGGAAGCTTGAAATCGGATGTTACGTCCCGCAGTTCCTGCAGCAAGCTGCCGGCATGAGCATGTTCATGCTCCAGTTCGGACACGTGCGGCTTAAGCTCTGATGCCGCTTGGTGGCTAGGGTCCGCCACAAATTTCAAGATGAGCGGAAATACATGTTCGTCCTCGTCCTTCGTATGCTCTAACAGCTCCTTTTTCAATTCCGAGAAGAGCTCCTGCACGCGAAGCAGCTCAGGATGATGCTCTCCATGCACACGGGCCAATTTCGTTACATAGGGCGTTAATGCCGGTAATTCATCACGGAGGAAGGCATGATGTTTTTGTTGGATGTGATCAATCAGTTCGGATTCCTTCAATGAAGCGGGACAGCTTTCCTGATAACCGGCAAACTTGCTCTCTACGAACTGAACCTGCTCCAGAACGGCGGCTGGATCCAAAAAACGCTGCTTGGCTGCCTCTTCCAAAGGCACCTGTCCGCCACAACAAAAATCGATGCGGAGGGACCGAAATAAATCCGCGGTTTGCGGGATGGATGTCACAATATCGGATACTTGGCTCTGAAGCGTGAATGAACTCATATTCAAACCTCCCTAGACTTAATACGTGTTTGTGAACTTTTTCACTCTTACAACTCAAGTATATGAAACTCCCATACCCGCATATGTGATTGCAGTCATACTGAAATGTAACACTATGTGAACGATAGGTTCTTTAGTATTTTCGTCATCGTTCACATTACTCGGCCTTCGGACCGATGCCTGTTTTCGCCGAGATATTTACATTGGAAAATGTGGAAGTATTGTATTTCCACGTCTCATTGTTAACTTTAGCCGCATCCGCCACAAGCCCGACATAGACTTGCTTCGGCAAATCGACTTGAACGTTTCCAACCGTGGTCCAACTGGTTCCATCTTGAGAAACGAACGATGTGAATTGATTATCCTTGCGGACAAGCTTGATCCAATATGGCAGCTGAAATTCCTGTTCCGGCTGAATCCTCGCGACCTCGCCGCCCTCCTCGGCTCGACTAAGGGTTACGCCTCTTTTCCCCGTGCGAATATAAGGGACGACAAGGGAAACGAACGGGGCATCCTCTTTCAGGCTCTCGCGGAACATGATGCCGGCTTCCGCTTCCTCATTCGTGGGAGTGATGCTTTCAATCCGGGCAACGATTTCAGCATCTCCCTTTACCTTCTGATATGCAAAATGAAAGACGTCCTTCGTGCCGCCGATATCACCCGCCGACTTGACGGTCACTTCGCCCGGCGCGCCGCCGAGCTGCGTGTGTCCCGGAATTCCCGGACTGCCGACATCGGCCGATTTCCAAGGCCTGATGCTCCCTTTAGTGTTCGCATGTACGATCACGCTCGTTGAGAATGCCATCGTGCCTGTATCGTCGATCGCTTTTGCGGCCCAGTAATGGGTGCCATCCGCAACATCCGTCCACTGATAGCGGAACGGCATGCTTTCGTCCTCCCCAACCTTTTCCCCGTTCCGGTAAAACTCCACCTTGGTTACGCTGCCGTCTTCATCGGAAACGGACGCTTCAATCGTGACGTTCGAGCCGGCTTTTACCACCGTGTTGTTTGCCGGGGCGGTAATGACCGCTGAGGGATTGGCCGATCCGTTTCCTGGTATGGAATTCAGATACAGCTCCAGATTCGTAAATCCTTCGTTATTGGTCATATTGCGGTCGCTCGGATCTTTCGGATCCAGCCCGTGGGAGATCTCCCAATCATTCGGCATTCCATCTTGATCGTCATCTTCTATTGTGGAAACAACCGGCTCCACGAGCGGATATCCGCCCACCTCATTCTGGGAGTTAATATGCATGCCGGTTCGGTGGATCACATCCTGGATGATCCGGGCATCGACGGCATCCCGCTTCGGCAGGGTGGGTCCGGCGCTTTGCATGACCGCTTCATAAGCCTCTTCGGCGGATTCGGTCGGCAATGGATTGGCAAAGGAAGCGGGAGTTTCCAGCTTCACGTAATTTGGGTATTTATGAACGCCTGACCAGTTATCCTGCGTATATTCCGGATACCCGTCCATGACGTTGCCGTCGATAAAGTAACTTCCGGTGCTCTCCGCATTCATAAACCGAACGACTTCCGTCTCCGGGCCGGGCTTGTAATAATTGTTGATGATATTGGTAACTGCCCCTTTGCCTCCGTACGAAGCAAAGAAACCCCAGTTGTATACCACGTTATTTCGGAAATCATGGGAGTTGCCGGCCGTGCTGTCAAACGCAGGGTTGCGGCTGGAATTGTGAGCGATCAAGTTATGATGGAAGCTGGTGTTTTTTCCGCCCCATATCCCGCCGTACCCGTGTCTGCCTTTGACGTGTCTGCTAATATGCATGGCGTCGGCGATGATCGACCATTGCACGGTGACATTTTCGTTGCCGTAAGGGCTGAGCACTTCGTCAACGGACCAGCTGAACGAGGAGTGGTCAATGATGATGTCTTTCTTGTACCGCCCGCCAAAAGAGTCTGCTTCCGTTTCATTCATATCGCCCAGCCGGAAGCGCATGTAACGGATGATCAGGTTGTTTCCATCGAAGGTCGTTGGATACCCGATAACCGTAATCCCATCGCCAGGCGCCGTTTGACCGGCAATCGTCAGGTTGTCTCCGAGAATCTTCAGTGGGGATTTCAGCTGAATCACGCCGCCGACTTTAAATACGACGGTCCGGTTCCCGGCGCTGACCGCGTCACGAAGCGACCCCGGTCCCGAGTCGGCAAGCGTCGTTACCTCGTACACTTCGCCGCCCCGGCCGCCGGTCGTATATTTCCCACCGCCTTCGGCCCCCGGAAATGCAGGCGTTTGCGGGGAATTTGCCGGGGCTGGGGATTCAGGATTTTCCTCAGCATAAGCACCTCCGCCGGACATACCGGTAAACAGCATCGTGAAGACAAGCATTTGCTTCAACCATTTTGCTGCTTTCATTTTCGTACCTCCTTATCATTTCGAGATTCTGACAACGGTTATAATCCGATCCCCCCCTCTCTAAGCCATAGTTAATCCGAAAGCTACTTGATCACGACCTCCCCCGGTTCCACTTCAGGAGAGATCACGATTCCCCTAGCCTTATCGGCCTGCAGCCCCGAGCATTCGATTTGGCTGGACCGTTCCCCGGTCACCACCAACAAGCGGTCGTCCAGCGAACCGCCTTCTCCGCTGACATTCGCCACTTGAACATTCCGGCTTTGGTGAAAAAGAAGCAGCGGATTATCCTGAGTGCGAAGGACCATGTCCTGAATGCTCAGGTTTTGTCCATTTCGGCATACAATGCCTTCCCGACTTGTGATGGCGGACCGCTTCACCGTCAAGTTCTCCACCGGCATCTCCGGCAGGCCGTTGATGAGGAGCGCGGTATGCGCGCCGCTGCACACGATATCCTGAATGACAATGTTCCGGAACACGGGGGTTTCCTCGGTAACGGGCAGCATCACTTCCTCTTGGTATTCGCCGGAGCCGGCTTTCCCTTCGTAATATAAATTGAAGGAGATGGCATCCCCGTCGATATCCCGCATCCGAATCCGTTCAATCAAGATGTTCTCGACTACACCGCCGCGCCCGCGGCAGCTTTTAAAACGAATGCCGATATCGGTGCCGATAAAAGTGCAATCGGATACGTATACATCCTTGATGCCTCCGGACATTTCACTGCCGACCACGATGCCGCCGTGGCCGTGATAAACGGTGCAATTCCGGATGCGGATCCGCTCACTCGGCTTTCCCAGCAGGCGCCCGGCTTCATTTTTGCCGGACTTCAGGCAGATCGCGTCGTCTCCTACATCAAACGAGCTGTTTTCTACGGATACGTATTTGCACGAATCGATGTCCAGACCGTCCCCGTTCTGGGCATACCACGGATTGCGGACGGTAATGTTTTGAATGGTGATCTGCTCCGATGCCCAAGGATGCAGGCACCAGGCTGCGGAGTTTTGAAAGGTGGGACCGCTGAGCAGGATCCGCTTACAGTTTCTCAAGCTGAGCAGATTGGGTCTCAAGTAGTCTCTGACGGGCTCATAATCCTGTGGTTTCTCGCTGCCTGTCTGTTCGATACGGTCCAGGGTCTCCTGACCGTCCCGAGCAGCGATCGTTGGCCACCACAATCCCTGGTCATCCACGACGCCGCTGGCTTGAATTAAGCGCTCCCACTGGCTTTCCGTCAGCTTCCCTCTCTTAACAGGTCTCCAGGCTTCGCCGCTTCCATCAAAAATCCCGCTCCCAGTGATCGCGACATCCTCAAGCCCTTCACCATCGAGCGGAGACTGGCAGCGAAACATCTGCCGGCCCTCATACGTGGACATCAGGATCGGATAATCTTCGAAAAATTTGCTGAACATGACGAGGGCACCGGCTGAGGCATGAAGCTCAATCCGGCTCTGCAGCTTGATCGGACCGGTGAGCCATATCCCCGGAGGGACGACCACCGTGCCTCCTCCTGCATCTGCGCAGGCTTCAATCGCTAGATGAAATGCTTGAGTATTGTCATAAACACCGTCTCCAACCGCGCCATAGTCTGTAATCGTTACCGTATGTTCCGGGATTACGGGCAAATCAGGGCATATCGCTTCTTCGGTTATCTTGATCATGGGTACCTCCGTTATGGTAAGATTGCTTTTTCGATTTGTATCGGCTGGACGAAATACCTTCCGCCGGTTTCGGTAGCCATTTCGATGACATGGCCATGACGTTCCATCGGCACCTCCCTTCCATCCGAGGTCGTGACCCGTACGGACCGCTTCGCATGGAGACGAAGCTTCCGACCGCTTACCGAAGTGATCACCGCTTCCGAAAGGCTCCCGTCTCTCCAATCGATATCCACCTGGAAGCCTCCCCTGGCGCAAAGTCCCTGTACGCGCCCTTGCGGCCAGGCATCTGGCAGCGCCGGCAGCAGACGGATGTGATCCAGGTGACTCTGGATCAGCATTTCGGCGATTCCCGCGGCAGCCCCGAAGTTGCCGTCGATTTGGAACGGCGGGTGATTGTCGAACAGATTGGGGAGCGTCGATTGCCTCAGCAATTCCTTAAGATGAACATAGGCCTGTTCGCCGTCCAACAGCCGTGCCCAGAAGTTGATGATCCAGGCCCGGCTCCAGCCGGTATGTCCCCCGCCGTGAGCGAGACGCCGCCGAAGCGTAACCCGGGCCGCTTCCGCCAAGTCCGGCGTCGAGTCCGGACTGATCGTCGTTCCGGGATGAAGACCAAACAGATGGGAGATGTGCCGGTGCCCGGGGTCGGCCTCTTCGTAATCCTCCAGCCATTCCTGCAGTTGCCCGTGCCTTCCTGCCTTCATCTCCGGCAAACGATCCTTGATGGCCGCCCATTCTTGGCGAGCACTTTCGTCGATGTCCAGCTCCAGGCTTGCCTGAATGCAGACACTGTACAGCTCCGATATGATTTGCGTGTCCATGGACGGTCCGTAACAGAGCGTTCCGGTTTCGCCATTCCGCAGCAAATAACGGTTCTCCGGCGAAACGGATGGATTCGTCACAAGGTATCCTTCAGGACTTTCCACCAGAAAGTCGGTGAAGAAGAGTGCCGCTTCCTTCATGGTCTCATAGGCTCTTTTCAAGAAATCCGGATTCGGATTGAATTTGTAATGCTCCCAGAGATGAAGGGTCAGCCATGCGGCGCCCATCACCCATTGGGTGGCCGGAGGATAAATGTCCTGGGGCGCGGTGTCGGCCCATATATCGGTGTTATGATGGGCGACGAATCCGCGGCAGCCGTACATTGTTCGTGCCGTTACTCGCCCGTTGTCCCTCATGCGTTCAATTAATTCAAACAGCGGTTCATGGCATTCGGGCAGATTGCAGCTTTCCGCCGGCCAGTAATTCATCTGGGTGTTGATATTGATCGTAAATTTGCTGTCCCAGGGTGGAGCCATGGAATCGTTCCAGATCCCCTGGAGATTGGCCGGGAGCGATCCGGGGCGGCTGCAGGCAATAAGCAAATATCTTCCGAAGTGAAAATACAGCGTGTACAGGCCTGCGTCGTCATCTCCCGCCCGGACACGCTCAAGCCGCTTTGGCGTCGGCAGCAAATGGTGCTCACGATCTGCAGCAGCTCCCAGGTCCAGCTTTACCCGCTCAAATAACGGCTGATAATCCGCAATATGACGCTGCTTCAAAGTGGCGTAGCCCTGGTTCGCTGCATGTTCCAGCAATTCAGCACAGCGCAATTTCGGATCGTCAACGCGAAAGGTGCTGGCTGCGGCAAGGATAATGACGACTTCGTCGGCCTCATCCACCAGCAAATGCTCGCCGACAACGCGTACGGTTCCGCCGGCAGTTATGGCTTTTGCAGCGACACTGTAGGTAAGCCCGTCCTTCCCACCGCAATCATTCGTCATGACCACCGTGTCCGTGCCATGCCGATGGACTGCATCCATGTGCTTCCCTTTCTGCCGCTCAAATCGCGATGTCAAGGTCAGAGCACCCGGTCGATCGGCTTCCAGCCGGATGACCATCACCTGGTCCGGATAGCTGCAAAACACTTCCCGGGTAAAGGTAACGCCTCCGTGTTGGTATGACGTTGCGACAACCGCCTTTTCAAGATCCAGCTCCCTGCGATAGTGGGACAACTCGCCTTGCGGATGATCGACCTGAATGCAGAAATCGCCCGCCGTCAAATATGGCCTCTGGCTGCGCGGCGTCCCGGAAAATGCCGTCTCCGACAGCCGGTGGGCTTCCTTCAGCCGCCCTTCGAACAACAGCTTGCGGATGAGCGGAAGATGTCGGAGCGCATCCGGATTGTTGCGGTCCCTCGGACCCCCGTACCATACCGAATCCTCGTTGAATTGGATCTTTTCTTGCCGGGTGCATCCGAATATCATGCTGCCAAAACGTCCGTTCCCAATTGGTAAAGCCTCGTTCCAGTTCCGGGCCGGCTGATCGAACCATATCAAGGTTTCTGAAGTTAATGGCATTCTGTCCTCCTAAGCTTCTTATGCTAAAAATTTGTAAGCGTTTTTGAAAAAGTTGGTGATTGCGGCCAAAACCCTTGAAGATCGGCTGCAGGCATGATATATAATTTTCTACGATCACTATCGATGGTAATAATCCAACCATGCGTATAAAGGAGAGAGAGGAATGATTGACCGGCTGCAGCCTAAATACCACATCGGAGATCATGATTTCTCCATCCAATACATGTCGCGAAACGGTTCCAGCAGCATGCCCCGTCCCCATGAGCATCCCTACTTCGAGCTGTACTACTTGCTCAACGGGGAGCGGGTTTACTTCATGGACGATAACGTGTTCACCGTCAAAAAAGGGGATCTGATGATCGTGAACCCGCATGAACTGCACTCGACGGCAAGCTCCGATAAGCTGATCTTCGAGCGGGTGCTGATCGGCTTCTCCAGAACCTTCATCGAACAGGGGGACGCCGCCGTCGCCAATCTGCTCGATCATGGGACGTCCAGGCTCGTTCGTATTCCGCTGAAGCATCAGCCGGAAATCGAACGGCTGCTGCACTCCATGCTCGCTGAATGCCAAACGGAGCAGACTCACTACAGCTCATTGGTTCGCTCGCTGATGAACGAGCTGCTTATCCGCCTCCACCGGATTGAGACCACGCTGCAATCCCAAACCCATGAATACGAGCATCCGATGCATCAAAAAATTTCAGAAATTGCCCAATATATCAAATCGAATTTCCATGAAAAGCTCACGCTGGAACAGGTCGCCAAGCAGTTTTACATCAGTCCCTCCTACCTCAGCAGGGTATTCACCAGGCTGACAGGCTTTCACTTTCGTGAATACGTGCAGGTGGTACGAATTCGCGAAGCCCAAAAAATGCTCGTGAGCAGCCGGGACTCCGTGCAAATCATCTCCGAGCTGGCCGGATTTGAACATATTGCCCACTTCAATAAAACCTTCAAAAAAATAGCGGGCACGACGCCTCTCCAGTATCGCAAGCGTCACGGATAGAATCGGGGCGGTTCCAAAGCAGTCACCCGTCTTGGGACAGCCCCGCCTTACTACATCCCTCCTCTTCCGACCCCAAACCATTCGACATCCACATACCCTCTGTCTGGATGATCCTCTTCACAAGCCGCGAACAATCCAACCTTGGCTCCGACCCAGTGACCTTTTTCCGCTACGAATTCCTTTCCCCCGCACGGCATATAACGACCGTCAGCAGCAGCGTAATCGAAGCGGCATATCGCACCAGGATGAACCGTGACCCGAATCTTAATCTTTCCATCATTCCATCCGCCGGACCAAACGACATTCTCCTCCATCTCATTCCCTTCGGACCGAATAATCTCCATCCCGGATCCGTCCGTCTTCATCCGAACGCCGGCATAGGCGAAGGTTCGTCCGAATATGATCAGACCCGCCCGTTCACCGGGCTTGAGTGACGTTCCATCCAGTTTGGCTTCCGCATGAAATACTTCAGCCGGAAATTTCTGCAGCAGCAAGTGAGGGGCATCGTAGATCGTTTGCGATGGCCGGTGCTCCGGCACGGGAAAGGAGAATAATCGCAAATGGCTTTCCTTCTCGAATGCGTACCAGTCCGGATTCGGATTGGCTTGCCATTGCCACTGAAGGCCAAGCGTTACGCCTTCGAATTCGTCCGAATCGTCCGGGGCCTGAATCATATGCTCCCCAAGGACATTTGGCTTCGGATAACGCAGAACCGGTTCGCCGATCCCGTCTCCATTCGTGTCGATCCCGATCTGCGGCCAATCATCCACCCAGCACATGGGCTGCAGATGTGTTATTCGTCCGTAAGCCCCCTTGTCTTGAAAATGCATAAACCACGATTCGCCCGATGCCAGCTCTACCCAGCCGCCTTGATGCGGACCGTTAATCGGGCTATCGCCTTGATGCAGCACGATGTTGTCCTCATAGGGGCCAAAGACCGAGGTAGACCGAAGCACGGTCTGCCACCCCGTTGATACTCCCCCGGCAGGAGCAAAGATATAATAATAGCCATTCCGTTTATACAGCTTCGGGCCCTCCATCGTCGGATGGCGCTCGGTCCCGTCGAAGACGATCTGACCTTCATCCAGCAGCTGTTTTCCATCCGGGGACATCCGGCACATTCGTAATAGATGCTTGATGCCACATCTGCTTTTGGCAAACGCGTGAACCAGGTAAGCCTGGCCGTCATCGTCCCAGAACGGACAGGGGTCGATTAAGCCTTTTCCCTCTTGAACCAGATGGAGCGGCGTCCAGCTGCCTGCCGGGTCCCTTGCTGTGCTCATCAAGATGCCGACATCCGGATCTCCATAGAACACCCAGTACTTGCCGTCATGGAATCGAAGGGCCGGAGCCCAGACGCCGTTCCCATGCTGCGGGACGTCATAGCCCGGCAGATCCATCCGGGGCAGCACATGATTCATGATCCTCCAGTTAATCAAATCCTTCGAATGCAGAATCGGCAGTCCCGGCAGATGGCCGAAGCTGGAGGCTGTCATATAGAAATCTTCCCCAACCCGGATCACATCCGGATCCGAATAATCCGCATGAAGCACCGGATTCATGAACGTTCCGTCTCCCTGATCCGACAACCACGGTTTGTTATGTAATGCTTTCATTGGTGACGATGAGTGCATCATAAAGAACCTCCTATCCTTGAATCTTCTAACCGCTCCATTTCCAGACTTGCAAGGATGAAAGGCGCGACGCCGATCTGAGCGTCCGACACCACCTTCTCGCCGATGTAATATTCGTAAGAGCCGTTGCGGTCATCGCTGAGCCCCGCTCCATGGCATATGGAATGTAGATGCACGCCGGTCTCGTTAACCTCGACAAACCGCTGCACCAAACCTTCGTAAGCCCTTTCCGCAATGGATCTTGAAGGCTGTTCCAGATATTGGAGCCGCACTCCCTTGGCTAATGCGTAAATAAACATCGAGGAGCCGGAGGTTTCGAGATAATTGCCTTCCCGGAAGCCTTGATCGAGCACCTGGAACCACAGCCCGCTCTCTTTCTCCTGATACCGTCCCAGCGCCCGGCTTAACCGTTCGAATATGCCGATGATCGTACCGCGCTTCGGATGATCCACCGGGAAATACTCGAGACTGTCCACCAGCGCCATTGCATACCAGCCTAAGGCCCTGCTCCAATAATGCGGGGAGCGGCCGCTTTCCGGATCGGCCCATACTTGTTCCTTCGCTTCATCCCATCCGTGATACAAGAGCCCCGTTTTGCGATCCCGGGTTCTACGCTCCACCAGCAGAAGCTGATGGGCTACCTCGTCGAACCGTTCAGGTCGGTTGTAGGTTTTCGCATATTGCGCCAGAAATGGCGAAGACATATAGAGTCCATCCAGCCACATCTGAAACGGGTAAACTTTCTTGTGCCAAAACCCGCCGTCCGTCGTCCTGGGCTGGCCGATCAGCTGGGCGGCAAGCGTATGGGAAGCCTTTTCATAACGGGAGTCATGAAATCTGGCGCTCAGAGCAAATAAATTTTTCCCTTGGTTGATCTGGTCCAGATTATACTCTTCGATGCGATATCCCCGAATGTCCCCATCCGCATGAACAAACAGATCCATATGCCTTTTCATGAAATCAATATAAGCATCCTTGCTATAACAATCCCCTGTGCGGGCGATCGCCATGAGCATCATCCCGGGTACATACGCCCACCGGCGGGCAATTTCAGGGTGAAGTCCCTCGCTGTCCGCTTGACTGAGAATGGTATCCGCCGTCAAGACGGACCATCTGCTCTCTTGTTTCAAAACCGCCTCACCTCAATATCCTTGGAAGTTTCAATCACAAACTAATTATAAAGAAACGTAAATCATAAAAATTCCGGATTTGATGCCGAATTTCCCGCATATTTTGCATTTTATGCTCTGTTTCCCAATCTGTTTCGTTCAAGAAGACCAAGCTGATTAAGCTGCCATGTTTATAAATTCGGCATAAAAGGCAAAGAATGAACCGATTTAAACATCGAAGGTGTTATTACTCGAGCCTGCAATTCGATAACATGAATGAATAATCCATAAGGAGCGTGTTCATCGATGAAAATCACAGTAGATCCCAGCGGACAAGGCGACTTCGTGACGGTACAGTCCGCTGTTGACTCGATTCCCGAGCAGGCCGATTCCCTTGTCATCCTCGAAATCAAAAAGGGTGTGTATCGCGAGAAAATCACGATCCCGTCATCGAAGCCAGCTATTCGCATGATCGGCGAAGGAGCCGAAGACACGATTCTTACCTATTCGGATAACGCCCACACCCTGGGGGAAGATGGGCAGCCCCTTGGCACCTTTCGCAGTGGAAGCTTGTATGTCTACGCCGACGATTTCAGCGCCGAACAATTGACCGTCCGCAACGATTCCGGACCTGGAACAGGCCAGGCTGTCGCCGCCTTTATCGATGCCGATCGGGTGTCCTTTAAGCATGCAAGGCTCGAAGGCGATCAAGATACGCTCTATGTATCCGGCGGACGTCATTACTTTGCCGAATGCTTTATCGAAGGAGATGTCGATTTTATATTTGGACCGGCAGCGGCCGTATTCGACCGGTGCATGATCCGCTGCAAGCAGTCCGGCGGTTACCTGACCGCAGCCAATACGCCGGAGGAAGCGGAGTTCGGCTATGTCTTTCTGGACTGCACTATATTGGGAGCACCCGGCGTCGAGAACGTATACCTTGGCCGGCCGTGGCGCGATTACGCCAACGTGGTGTTTATCCGATGCGAGATGGACGGCTCGGTTCATCCGCAGGGTTGGCATAACTGGAACCAGCCGGATCGGGAGCAGACATCCCGTTATGCCGAATTCGACAGCCGCGGCCCCGGAGCAGCCCCTTCCCTGCGGGTTTCGTGGTCCAGGGACCTTACCGAAGCCGAGGCTAAACCGTTTACGATTGAACAAGTGCTCCGAGGACAAGACGGTTGGTGTCCGCCTTACGCACCCGGTTCATCTAAACTGACGAAAGGTTGATGATTATGACTGCACTGGCACGAGTCCGTCCCGAGGAGGTGGGTATTCCTCCATCAGCCATCCTCCGCTTTATGGAGGATATGACGGAAAGGAATATGAACTTGCACAGCTTTATGCTGCTTCGGCATGGCAAAGTAGCTGCTGAAGGCCACTACTACCCTTTTCGAAAGGATGCAAGGCATCCGATATTCTCCGTCAGCAAAAGCCTGACTTCTGCAGCCATCGGTATCGCCATTGGAGAAGGGCTAATCTCCCTGGAGGACAAGGTCATTGCATTTTTTCCGGACAAGCAGCCGGAGGCCGTACACCCGTATACGGCCAGCATGACCATCCGGCATCTGCTGAGCATGCAAACCGTTCACCGGAAATCTACCAATAAGGAGGCCCGGGATATCGTATTCGAATATCTACATACGCCTCCAAGCCATCCCCCGGGTACCGTCTTTGCTTACGATACGACGGGTACGCATACGCTGTGTGCCATCCTTCAACGAGTCACGGGAACCACCGTGCACGAATATCTCGAAACACGCTTGTTCCAGCCCCTCGGGATACAGGATATCGAATGGGAGACTTGTCCGCTCGGCATTAACCAGGGCGGCAACGGAGCTTATTGCACGTCCGAGGATATGGCGAGGTTCGGCCAGCTTTATCTGCAGGACGGAGTCTGGAACGGGATCCGGATTCTGCCGGAGGGCTGGGTAGAACAAAGCACATCCAAGGCGGTCGATAACTCCAGTGCCGGAATTCTGCTGGAAGGTCGAAGCGGGTACGGATACCAGTTCTGGCGGGCCAGGCGTCAAGCCTACTGCGCTTTCGGCGCGGGCGGACAATTCATCCTCGTCATGCCTGACCAAGATGCCGTTTTCGTCTCGACGGCCAACACCATGCTGAACCGGGATGAGCACCAAGGGATACTGGATAGCGTTTGGACGCATCTGGTTCCTTCCATGGAGGCGTTCTGCCCCCTTGATGATGCCGGTTATCAGCGGATGCGGCAGCGTCTGAGCGCTTTGAAGCTCCATCTGCCGAAGGGAAGCGCCTCCTCCACAGCAGCCACGGAGGTCTCTGGGCAGCATTATCGCCTCTCAGCTAACGAGCCGGGATGGATGGCTTGTCGCTTTACGTTCAGTGAGCAACAATGTGAGCTCATCTACGTACATGAAACCGGTCGTCCCAGGATTTTATGCTCCATGAATGATTGGCATATCGGTCCTGATCCTTTTTACGGCCTTCCCTCCGCCTGTGGTGCCGTGTGGGCAGACTCGTCGACTTGCTTGATCCACATTCAGCTGCTGGAGCTGCAGCAGATGTTTATCCTGACCTGCCGTTTCGACCGCGATGGTCTTGTGCTGCAAATCAAGCCGGCAGGGTCGCTCAGCACGAATCATTTGGACCTCGTGCTCATCGGAACGAAAATCGATGCTCTATGAACCGAGAGACAAAGCAGCCAAGTACGCAAAAGTTGCTTCCTTTTCCTTGCCGCTTTGTCTCTCGTTATCATTATTAATGACCGCTATTCTTGTTTCTCGTAGGACTCTTTATATTCCGCAGCCATTTGATCGCCGCCGCTCTTTCTCCATCTCTCCACTTCGGCCTTCCAACCGGCCTCGTCAATCTGTCCCATAATAAACTTGGTTTGCGCATCGGTGATGATCTGCTCCAGCTCGCCGCCGCGTTCATTATACGTATTGGATTTCAAGGTAAGCGCCGGATTCGGCACAATATAATTCTCGTTCTCGTACACGATTTGTTTATTTTTGTTGAACAGCTCCGTTCCTTTCGGTTTCTTCTCCATGTTGTACAAATCGCCCCGTTGCGGAAACGTATCGCGATAAGGCTTGACCTCCTGAGCGTCCTTATCCGCATCGATCGTTACGGTATAATCGCCTTCGACTTCGTAATGGACGCCTTCGATACCTTTATTAATGACATTCACCATCTCCGGATCCAGCAGCTTATCAACGAAGTTCAGCACTTTAGCCAGCTCTTCTTCTGACTTGACCGTCGATTTCGGGATCGCCAGAAAGCCGGTATTACCGCTTTCCCCCGGAACCCGAATGCCTTCAGGTCCTTGCAGCGCCGATACGTCGACAACCGCTTCCGGAACGACCTTCTCCAGCTTGGTTTGCAGCGATTGGCCGTTGCCGCCGGAGATCCGGATATTCGCGCGGCCCGATTCATACACCTTATTGAGTTCGGAGGAATCCACCACGGCGAAATCCTGGTTGATGAGCTTCTCTTCATACAATTTTCGGAACAGCTTCATAACCTCGAAGAACTGCTCGGATTCGAACTCCGGATAGAAATTGCCCTGCTCGTCGATGCCCCATTTATTAGGTGCGCCTTGGGAAACGGCAAGCCGGGTCAATGTTGATGCCGTACCCTGGTTATAACCTTTGTCCAGCATCATTCCGTAAGTATCCCTTTTACCGTTGCCATCGGGATCCTCTTCCGTGCTGTACCGGATAATTTCATACCAATCATCCAGGGTCACCGGCTCCTTCAAGCCGGCTGCATCGAGCCAGTCCTTGCGGTAGCTGACGATCGCCCGGCCCATATCCCGGAACAGAGGGATGCCGTATACTTTGCCGTTCACGCTGATATTGTCGTAATAGGCTTGCGGCTGTGCGGCCAAATTCGGGTAATTTTTCAAATGGGTTGTGATATCCCAGAACAGATCGGCTTCGAGCGAGCTGATGGTTGTTGGCGTATAGTTCAGCTTGATCAGCTTCGGAAGCTCATTGGAAGCGACCATGACGTTAACCTTCTCGTCGTATGCGGAGTAAGGTATCCACTGAATCCGCAGGTCCGTGTTCGTGTATTCGCGTATTTTTTCCTCCATCGGATTGTTCGGGTCAGGTATTTCTCCCACCTGGTTCACCACCAGGGTGAGCGGATAAGGCCCGTCGCCATTGACGCCGCTCCCGCCGCTCTTGTCTCCGCAAGCCGTTACAACCATCATCCCCGCCAGCACCGCCATCACGGTTGTCATCCATCTTTTCTTCATCATTACCCCTCCATCATATTTATTTTATAAGAAACCCCTCTTTAGGAAGAAGGCGCATCGAACCGATTAACCTTTCACAGAGCCCAGCATGACGCCCTTAGCAAAATGCTTCTGCAGAAAAGGATACACGAGCAGAATCGGCACGGTGGCAAAGACGATGACCGCCATACGGATCGTTAACGGCTGCACGTCCATTTCGTCAAAGCTGGAATCCCCCACCCGGCTCTGCGCCAGAATCACGATTTCCCTGAGCAGGACCTGAATCGGCCACTTCTCGTTATCATTGATGTACAGAATCGCATTGAAAAACGTGTTCCAGTGAGCAACCGCATAGAACAAACCAAATGTCGCCATGGCCGGAAGGGACAAGGGAAGCACGATCCGTATCAGGACTCCCAAGTCGTTACAGCCGTCGATTTTAGCGGAATCCTCCAGCCCGTCGGGAATCTGCTGGAAGAAGTTCTTCAGCACGATCAGGTTAAACGCACTGATGGCATTCGGTATCATCAAAGACCATAACGTGTTGGTCAGATTCAATCCGTTCACGACAAAGTACGTTGGAATCATGCCACCGCTAAAGAGCATCGTGATCAATACGCCGAGAAGGATGGGATTTCTCCCCCGGAGATGAGGCTTGGACAACGGATAAGCCATCAGCGACGTAAACGCCAGGTTGATCAGCGTTCCTACTACCGTAATATAGATCGACACGAGCAAGCTTCGCGGCAGTGTATCCGACGAGAAAATATATTGATACGATACGAGCGACCATTCTTTGGGCCATAGAATCAACCCGCCTTTGGCGACTTCCGCCGGACTGGCAAAGGATACCGCCAGCACATACACAAATGGCAAAACACACACGATCGCAACGATGAATAATACCGAATGGTTGATGATATCGAACAGGCGATTGCCCCAGGTTTGATCTTGACGCACTTGTATTCCCTCCTGTCATCTTCGAAAAAATGCAACCGCAGCATCGTTCTAGTACACGCCTTCTTCCCCGAATCGCTTAGCCATCCAGTTTGATCCGAGAACCAGAATCAATCCGACAAAGGATTTAAACAGGCCGACGGCGGCACTGTAACTGTACTGGGCCTGCGTCATCCCTTTGGTGTACACGTACGTGTCGAATACTTCACTCACTTCCCGATTCGTCGGCGTGATCATGAGGAAGATTTGCTCGAAGCCCGAGTCCAGGAAGTTGCCTAAACGAAGAATAAGCAAAATGATGATCGTGCTCCGGATGGCCGGCAGCGTGATATGCCACAGCTGGCGCCAGCGTCCGGCTCCGTCGATCCGTGCGGCCTCATACTGCTGCAGATCTACGCCTGCAAGAGCGGCAAGAAAGATCACGGTGCCCCAGCCTACTTCCTTCCAGATCGACTGGGAAACAATCATCGTCCGAAACCAATCCTTCTCCAGCAAGAATGCGATTTTCTCGCCCGTTATCTGGTAAATGATCTCATTGAGAAGGCCGTTCTCGGTCGTAAACAGAATATAGAAAATACCTACAACGACAACCCAGGATACAAAATGCGGAATATAGATCAACGTTTGTACAAATCGTTTGAAGCGTTCCCGCCTTAACTCATTCAGCATGAGCGCCAATATAATCGGCAGCGGAAAGAAAAAGATCAGATTATATAACGCTAAAATAATGGTGTTTCGAAAGAGCATCCAAAACTGCGGCTCACTGAAAAAGCGCTCGAAATGCTTGAACCCGACCCACGGGCTGCCAAAGAATCCGGTATGCGGCTTGTAATCTTGAAAAGCCATCGTCACCCCATACATCGGAACATATTTAAATACGATAAAATACAGCACGCCGGGCAGCAGCATCAGATACATCCACCTGTCCCTGACCAGGTCCCTCAGTAATAGCCTTCTTTTCTCCGGACTCCGTTCCCTTCTTACTTGAGGGCCTGCCGTAGCCGGAGTTTGATTAGATTTCATAGCACCTCTCCTCAAAGTTTTGTGAGCGTTGCTTCCTGAATCGGTTTCGAGCAAAACTCGCTTCGGAAGCATGGCTTAGATTTGTGAGCGTTGCTTCCTGAATCAGCTGCGATCAAAACTCGCTTTGGAAGCATCGTCATTGCCTGTTTGAACATCGTTCTTGTTGCCTGCTTGTATGCGTTTTCATGTTTTTATTATCCGTCACGAAATTCGTGTAAGGCTATACTCCGTTCATGACTTCAAGCACCAACCTTCGATAAATGCCTATCCTGCAAGGAAGGTAAGATATCACGGTATTCCGTCGGATATGCCGTATTCTACCTATCGCGTGCCGCTGATGACATACAGTCTTAGTTGGTTCTTCGCGCTGTACGTTAGCAGCACACTGATTGATTCGTGCAGCGATTTCCGTAACTCCGATCGAGCGTTTTTTGAGCAAAAAAGCTGCTCCATCACCGTAAAACATGCTACGGGGTGGAACAGCTTTCTTGGATTGATATGGTGATTTCATCATATGATGAGCCCACCCCATTATGCCGGGTGTGTCTATATCTTTGAATGGAGGTGCTGATCATTCCTTCCCTTCTTCACTGTTGAGCTGCTCCCGATACTGGCCGGGTGTTAACCCAAACGTACGACGGAACGTTCGGATAAAGGCGCTAATATTCGTGTAGCTCACTTTCCTGCCGATTTCCGAGACTTTCATCTCAGTCGTGGCCAGTAGATTTTTGGCGATATTCATTCGGTACTCGCTTATGTATTCACTGAAGGAGACGCCCATTTCTTTCTTAAATACACGGCTGATATAAGCCGGATTAAAATTCATGACCGCCGCGCAATAGTCGAGCGAAATATCTTGACCGTACTGCTCCTGCACGATATCGACGATTCGGCGGGTGATGTTCACGAACTGTTTATCAGCCATATCTTCCAAAATTCCGATTACAGGTTTAAACAACCTGGAGTGGAACCAGCTCGCAATTTCGGTTCGTGTCTGCAGCCTGAACAGATGCTTAAGCTCCTCTTCGCCATTCCATACTTGCTGCATCGACAGCCCTTGCTCCTGGGCTATGCCAACGGTCCTGGACGCCAGCTGCAGCAGCAATAAATGATGCTCTTGATGAAACCCGTCCTTGCACAGCAATTTATCCAAATAAAGCTGAAACAGCTGCTCCACCTGTTCAAGCTGTCGTTCTTCCATGGCAAGCATCATCTGATCCTCGATCAGCCTTAATTTCGTGTATACCGTCTTCTCAGTATTGCCTTGATCCTCAATATCGGCATAACGCACGATGATATTCGAGCCTAGAATAAATCGCAATTTGAGTGCCGCACCGCTTTCTTTATAGGCACGCTTCGCATCGGACAATCGCTTAAACGGGTGGCTGATGCCGATGCTGCATTCGAGCCCGAGGTATTCATGAACGTTGGCTTTGATTTGCTGAGCGGTCTCATAGAACATAGCTAGACCAGCTTCGGCACTCTCCTCTTTACTGGTTAACAGCGTTACCTGGGAATGATTCAACACGATTGGACTGAAACGCGCCTCTACGGGCAAGGTTTCCGATACGATATTGCTCACCGCAAACAGAAGAAGCTCCCGGTCCTGTTCCTGAAACCGAGACTGCTGAAGGTTATCCAACTCAAGCTGCAGCACGCCGAGACTTCCCCAGCCCGTTGGAAACCCGTAGCGTTCGGAAGCGTATTGGTCATCGGCTCCGGAGATTTGTTCGGTAAACAGCTTCAGGACATAGAATTCCCGTAAATGCACCGTCTGGGAATTCATCTGTTGGTCTAGCTCGTTTCTTGAAACGGCAAGGGTGGTCAAGCTCTCCCGAATGGACTCAAACTCATCTTTCCGGTTGTCATCGGTCTGCTGCGGCTGAACGTTCGTCGCGAACTCGTGGAGTTTGCGGATTGGAGAATACATCCTGCGGCTGCCAAACCAGGAAGCGATCAGCACGGTCACAATAATCCCGAAACAGGCTGCGGCTGTAATCAGCGCAATGTTTCCCATCTGATCGGTCACTTTATCCAGCGATACGACGGAGACATAGGTCCAGCCGTTATAATCCGATTTGGCGTACAGGACGCTCACCTTATTGCCTTCGCTCTCTGCGTGAAATGCGCCTTGGGGTTCACCGGACTGCCCAATCCTTGCGAAGACTTCTCCATTGATCGAGCGGTAAGCCTTTCGATCCTGAACCGGCGACAGGAACGCTTCTCCCTGCTCGTTCAGGATATATTGGCTGGCCCGCAAATTGACGGGTTCCAGCATGCTCCGGATATCTTTGGCGGTGATTTGCAGAATCAGAATGCCGGACGGAGCGGCGCTCTTCGATAGAAGCGGTAATTTGTGTACCAGCCGAAGGGTGGTCGCCGTTTGTTCGGCACTGATCCAGTGATCCGTCTCCACAGGATTCGCGGTCTGTGGGATTTCCCCCGATCCCGCTGCCCAGAATATGCTTTCATGCGTATCCAGATACCGGTCGAATTCGGCTCTGTTCATGCCCTCCAGCGGTTTGAGTGAGTTTAAATCCACGACCCATTCATGTTTTAGATTGACGACGTACACCTGGTTTAAAATGGTCTGCGTCTGGAGGTTGAACATTTCCTTCGTCAGTTCCCGGACCTTGATAAAATCCTGTCCGCTTAACTTGCTGTCCATCACGGACTTCAGCAACGAAGAGTTCTCAAACTGCAAGGCGGTTCTTTGCATGGAATCGAGCACCTGCTCCACCCGCATCCGAGTCTGGTTCAGCAGATGCATATTGCCCTCGTTCACCTTTTCCTCCACGTCTTTGGCGGCGATGAAATAAGAGAAGAACCCGATAAGAATCGTCGGAAAGGATCCCAGCAGCAAGCTGTATATGAGTATTTTGGATTTGAATGTTCCCAATATCGTCTGCTCCTTCTTGGCATTGAATGTAAAGAACAGGATCAACTGGCCGTATCAATGGATATGTACAACCGAATGATAACGCTTGCATTATAATAGTTTTAAAATCATAACATACCCGAGCATTCATTTTTAGTCTTCGCATGCTTTTTTGTTAGTAATATGATGTCTTTTTGTCCAAACACAACAGCGTGTTGATGAACGATAAGGAAAACTCATAAATCAATAGCCATTTGAAATAATGGGCCGCTGGGCCACTTATATCGAAACAAGCTCTTGCAAACCGCAAGAGCTTGTTTTACTATAAGCCAGATTTCAGGCTGTACATTCCTCTTATTCTGCGGAGTCGGTAACCGCACCTCTCGATGCTGAGGACACTAGTTTTGCATATTTGTACAATACGCCCGTCGAAACTTTGAGTGGAGGCTGCTGCCATGCTTGTACTCTTGCAGCCAATTCGGAATCCGAGACGTCGAACGTCATTTCTTGCGTTTCGCTGTCGATCGTGATCATGTCCCCGTTCCTCAGCAGCGCGATCGGTCCACCCACCTGTGCTTCAGGCGCTACGTGACCGACAACGAACCCATGCGAGCCGCCAGAGAACCTGCCGTCCGTAATTAGCGCAACCTCTCCGCCCAGACCCTTGCCTACTATGAGTGCCGTGACCGACAGCATCTCCGGCATACCCGGGCCGCCCTTAGGACCGCAATAACGAATGACTAACACGTCGCCCTTGCATATTTCATCTCTCAAGATCGCTTCGGTTGCATCCTCCTCGCTGTCATACACCTTGGCCGGTCCGACAAAACGCAGCTTCTTCATTCCCGACATTTTGGCAACAGCGCCTTCTGGCGCGAGATTGCCTCTTAATACAACCAAGGGCCCGTTCGGCTTCAGCGGCTTATCGATGGGGCGAATGATTTCCTGGCTGTCCTCTAGCGGCGCAGCTTCCGCCAGATTCTCTGCCAATGATTTGCCAGTGACCGTCAGACAATCGCCATGCAGAAGCCCCTCGGCGAGCAATAATTTCATGACGCCTGGTACGCCGCCGACTTCGTTTAAGTCTTGCATGGCATGTCGTCCGCTTGGCTTCAGGTCTGCAAGGTGAGGAACTCGCAACCGGATTCGCTCGAAATCGTCTAACGTCAAATCTACGCCAACCGAATGAGCAATGGCAAGCAAATGCAGGAATGCGTTGGTTGAACCGCCCAAAGCCATGACGACCGTTATCGCATTCTCAAATGCTTTTTTGGTCATGATGTCCCTGGGATAGATTTCTTGCTCCAACAAGGAGATGACCTGTCTCCCAGCCGCAGCGCATTCCGCTGCTTTGTCTGGTGAAATAGCCGGCGTGGAAGAGGAACCGGGCAGGCTCATCCCCATGGCTTCTGCCGCAGCGGCCATCGTATTGGCTGTATACATGCCACCGCAAGAGCCCGGTCCCGGGCAGACGCTGCATTCCACCTTGTGTAACTGCTCCTCCGTCATTTTTCCGTCATGATATTGCCCGACCGCTTCGAAAGCCGTGACGATATCCACGTTCTTGCCATCGAGCTTCCCGGGCTGTATCGTACCGCCGTAAACATAAACCGCAGGAAGATTCATCCGTCCGATTGCCATCAGGCAGGCGGGCGTATTCTTGTCGCAACCTCCGATTGCCACCAGACCATCGAAACGTTCGGCCCCCGTCACGATCTCAATCGAATCTGCGATGGCTTCCCGGCTGGGCAGGGAGAACAGCATGCCGCCGTGTCCCATTGAAATGCCATCCGAAACCGTGATCGTGTTGAAAATAAGGGGAGCTCCCCCATGGTTGCGTACTCCTTGCTTGGCCTCTATGGCTAGCTTGTCGATATGCATATTACAAGGAGTCACTTCGCTCCAAGTGCTGGCTACGCCAATCATCGGTTTCTTAAAATCCGCATCCGTGAATCCAACTGCCCGCAGCATCGCCCTGTTCGGTACTCGATTAACACCCTCACTGATTACCTTACTGCGAATGCGTAAATCTTTTTTGTTTGTCATCCTTCCCTCTCCTCATCGATTTAGAGTAATCCGTGAAGCTCCTGCATGGGACGCATGAAGTTTTGTTTCATCATAGCTTGCGCCCGATCACTGTCCTTCTGCTCGAAAGCGCTGATGATCGAGGCATGCTCATCGACTGAAGCCTGCGTGGCAGCAATCGGCTGTTTTAAGAACACGTACTTAAACCGCCGGATATGCATCTGAAGCGAAGCACTATATGCAGCAACATAAGGATTATCTGACAGCTCCACGATGAAATTATGAAACTGTTCATCCAGTTCCATGGCTTGATAAGCTTGCCCGCTCTTCATGGCACTTTCAAAATCCAGATTCATCGCCCGTAATTGCTGGATCTGCTCCGGAACAATTATGGTAGTGGTCACTTCGGCGGCCAAGGCTTGAAGAGCGGCCATGGTCGAATACATCTTAAAGATATCTTCCCTCTCAATGGCCGTAACTTTTGTTTCTTTCCCGGGGTGCGTGGACACGAGTCCTTGTACTTCAAGCAGTTGAAAAGCTTCCCGGATGGGCGTTCGGCTTACGCCAAGCGATTCCGCCAATTCGCCGTCGAGCAATTTCTCGCCGGGTTGAAGCGTGCCATCGATAATCCAACGTTGAATTTGGGAGAAGGCTCTTTCTTTTGCGGTCATCCGTACAGGAGAGACATAATTCTTCGGAACTGGCATGGTATATCATCCTTACTGTTCAGGTTTGTTATATGCAATATATCGCATTCATATATTAAATACAATACTTTATATGGCTTCCTTTGATAAAAATAACAAACAGAGGAGATACTGAATCAAACTATCCAACAGCCAAGGATCACCTTTTAAACAAGTGAGGTGTAAACAACCATGCCATTTTCCACATGGACGGGTTCAAACGAATCCCATAACGAAGTCTCTTCCAATTCAAATGAGTCGAGTTCAGAGGGGCGAAACATATCGGAGAGCTTAGAAGAAACCACAACCGAAATCAAGGATATTCTCGGCGATAACGACGATTTTATGGTACATCCCTTCCATGTATTCGGGCAGTATCCGGCCGTATTGTTTTATTTCTCCGATATGACGGATCATGCCGTCATTAATAATACTTTATTGAGACCACTTAAATATGGCCCTCGCCATCTCGATGTTTCAGACCTCCCTCGCCATGCGTTGATGGACACTTTGATGAAAGATACGCTTTATCACAGCGAAGGATACTCGGAACGAAAAATCTCCGTGCTCACCGACAATCTTCTAAGGGGACAGTCTGTCGTAGCGATCGAAGGGCTGGACGAGGCCATTATCATTGATACACGTAAAATATCGCAGCGTTCGATTGAACAGCCGGCGACAGAACAGGTGATCCGCGGAGCCCGGGAAGGATTCATCGAGACCCTCGGCACCAACATTTCCCTGCTCCGCTATCGGCTTCAAACGCCGGATTTCCGCGTGAAATCCATGGAGATCGGAACGAAAACGAAATCCAAGGTTGCGGTCTGTTACATGGACGGCATCACCAATCCCGGCATCGTTAAAGAAGTGAATAAGCGTCTGGACGCCATTGAAATCGATGCCGTGCTGGATTCGGGGTATCTGGAACAGTTTATCGAAGACAATCATTGGTCTCCATTTCCGCAAATCCAGTATACGGAGCGGCCCGACAAAGTCGTGGCGAATCTGCTGGAAGGCCGAGTGGCCATTCTGGTCGACGGTTCCCCGCTTGCCTTGATCGCTCCCACCGTATTCAGCCAGTTCTATCAAACGGTCGAAGATTATACCGAACGATTTCTATTGATGAGCGCGATCCGGCTGTCCCGTCTGGTGACTTTGGTGTTTTCCTTGGTTTTTCCCTCGTTGTATGTGGCGATTATCTCCTTTAATCCTGAGCTGATTCCCACAGAATTTGCGGTCGCCGTCGCAGGCGGACGTGCAGGCGTCCCTTTTCCGGCGATGGTCGAAGTGCTCGTTATTGAAATTTCAATGGAGGTTTTGCGGGAAGCCACGATCCGGCTGCCGCAACAGGTGGGCGGCGCTTTATCCATTGTCGGGGTGCTCGTCATTGGGCAAGCCGCAGTATCTGCCGGGTTCGCTAGTCCGATTACCATCGTCATCATCGCATTAACGACTATCGGGTCTTTTGCAACGCCGGCCTACAACGCGGCGCTTGCGCTCCGTCTGCTGCGTTTTCCGCTGATCATATTAGCAGGGATTTTCGGCTTGTACGGCGTCATGGTCGGCATCATCCTGATTGCCAATCATCTATTGTCGCTTAAATCGTTCGGGGTTCCGTATCTAAGCCCGTTCGTCCCAGGCAACTTTCAAGGCATGCGGGATCTTCTGACTCGCGGACCGCTGTGGAAGATGAAGAACAGGCCTTCCTTCCTCCACCCGCTTGACACATCAAGGCTCGGTGATCAAATGAAGGAACAGGTGGATCATTCTTCAACCAATATCATGAATCCCGTCCAGCCTAATGACGAGAAAGGTCGATAACCATGAATGAACAGCGCCAAATTACGGTCCTGCAGGCCTCTGCCATTACGATCAGCACCATCGTAGGAGTAGGCGTTCTTGCACTCCCATTGTCTGCGGTCAAAGCTGCGGATGCCGGGGCTCCGTTCGTTACTTTTTTGGGAATGCTGCTGGCGTTTGTCGGACTTTTCTTCATGACCCGGCTCGGCATGCGGTTTCCGAACGACTCGTACGTGGTGTACAGCGAAGTCATCATCGGCAAGTGGTTCGGTCGAATCGCAAGCCTGATCTCGATTGCGTTTTTTGCGGTTCTGAGCTCTCTGGTTGCCAGAGAATTCGGTGAGGTTGTCGTTACGGCCGTCCTGAAGAATACACCGCTGGAGGTAACCGTGCTCGTCATGCTGCTCCTGGCTGCATTTTCTTCACGCCGAAATATCATGACCTTTGCGTATATCCACTTATTTTACAGCCCCTTTATTCTGATACCTGCGCTTTTCATCGTCGCCCTTTCATTAAAAAATGCAGACTTGGTCAATGTTCTCCCTGTATGGGGAAATGAGCCCGGAGGCATACCGGCAGGCATTATTACGCTCTCCACCGTGTTCCAAGGATACTTCATTATGATGATGGTCATACCGGCCATGTGCAAACCTGAAAGAGCGATGCGATCCAGCATATGGGCCATGGTGGTAACCGGCGCTTTGTATATTTTGGTCGTAGCTGCAACCGTGAGTGTGTTCGGAGCCGAGGAAACCAAAAAGCTGTTGTGGCCGACACTGGAGCTTGCCAAAGCAACTTCATTGCCTGCCAATGTGCTGGAACGCTTGGATGCGGTCTTTCTAGCCGTATGGGTAACGGCTGTATTTACATCCTTGTTCTCTTGTTACTACTTTACGCTTTACTCGATAAGCAAGCTATTCCGGTTAGCGGATCATGGGATGTTGTCCTTCTTCATCCTCCCCTTTCTGTTCGTGTTGGCCATGCTGCCCCAAAGCTTGATTCAATTGAATGAAGTGAACAGCATGATATCCAAATATGGACTGCTGATTACTATCGCGTATCCCGGAATCCTGCTGATCATCGCCATCCTGCGCAAAAAAAGAGGTGCAGCCAAATGATCGGGGAAATTTACAACGGTTATTTGGATGTGGCCATTCTGATCTGGCTCTTCTGCGGCTTGTTCAATCTGTTCATCGACATGAATAAGTACAGGCAATCGAACATGACCAAGGAAAAAAAAGTATCCCGCGTGCTGGGCTGGATCAATATCAGTATCGTAACGGTTTGGTTTCTGGTTATCGTCCTTGTTAAAGTCTTCGTGTGAGTTTAGATGTCTGAGTTCTGGAGGATCTCAATGAGTAAGAGAGTAAACGCCGGCTTTAACCTAAAATTCATGATCCTTCTTCTCCTCTGCTCACTTCTGACAGGCTGCTGGGATCGGATGGAGATTGAGGAACGCGCAGTCGTTCTGGGCATATCAATCGATACGGCCGGCAAGAATGTCGAGATTCGTGAAGATGAAATTTCTCATCTTCGAGGGAAATATCCCGCACCGAAACAAGAAATGATCCAATTATCCGTTCAAATCGCTCTTCCCGGCAGAATTCCGCTCGGACCCGGCGAAGGCGGTGCTTCGGGAGAAGGAGCCCAAGAAACCGTGTGGGTGTTGGATGTTGTAGGACATACCGTCGATGATGCGATGATGAATCTACAGCAGCAAATATCGGGCAAATTGTTTTTTGGACATCTCCGCGTTATTGTTGTGTCTGAAGAGTTTGCCAGAAAGGGGATGGAGAACTTAAACGACTATCTCCACCGAAACGCTGAAGTTCGCCGTATGGCCTGGCTGATGGTATCCAAAGGGAAAGCGAGAGAACTGATGGAAGCAGCCCCGAAGCTGGAGCGAGTCCCGGCATTGTATTTGTCCTCGACGCTGGACGACGCCGTTAAGCACGGCAAGTTCCCGAGCGACTATATCGGGAACTTCTGGAACAATTCGTCGAAGAAGGGCCAGGAAGGATTTCTGCCTTACATCCAAATCATGAAGGGCGAAAACGTGGAAATCAGCGGCATGGCTTTTTTCAAAGGTGCCAAATTGGTCGGCGTGACTAAACCGTTTGAAATTGCCGGATACTTGGTCATTAAGGGAATCAGTCCGGCAGGATATCGGGGAATCATTCATGTTGGGGACGACTCTCAGGTCGTCACCATCCATGCAACGAACCGGGAATCGGAAATCAAGGTAGACATCAAGAACGGCCTTCCTCATTTTACGATTACGGCCGTGACGGAGGTGAATGTCGAAGAGAAAAACACGGAAACCCTCCCGCTCAATAACTCGCATATTCTTGAGGAAATTGCTCGGGAGAATGAACGATCCGTTAAAGCACTCATGCTCGGACTAATCCAAAAAACGCAAAAAAAAGAATCCGATATTTTCGGATTCGGTGAATTGGTACGAGCCAGAAAACCATCCTATTGGAATAGCCATGTCAAAACCGCAGATCAATGGAGTGAAATTTATAAACATATAACCTTTGATTTCCGTGTGACATCGAAAGTCCGAAGAGTCGGCCTGAAGGCGGAATGATGGCGCTGAATGCGTACGAGATTCTCTTGGTTATAGCGATGAATCACCTCTTTGATATAGTTTGCATCACGTCGCCCCGTCGACCAAACTTAAGCTTTGTCTTTGCACCAGTAACAGCCATTTTCGAAGCTGTCGAGTGCGAAAACATGCCGTCCGTGCCCTGCCCGCTGGTGCTCTGCATGCAGCCTGTTACGGCCATGCTTAAGCACGTCAATACATCAGCGGTAATCTCCAAGTTATCATGCACACTCCCTCCCTGTGCTTGTATCGTGGCATAACCTTAACGCTTGAATAACACATCGGCTGCAATCGGCAGGTGATCCGATGCTTCGGTTTGGATCACGCGTTGATTGGCATGCCGGACGTTAGGGAAAGTCAGAATATAATCGATAGTTGCCGACGGATTGATGACAGGGAACGTATAGGCATCGTCTATCCCCTCGAAACTGTTTACGAACAAACCGCTGTCTAACAGTAGTCGAAACTCTGAACTGTCCGGTTCCGCATTAAAATCTCCCATGAGAAGCGCAGGGCCCTGGGAACCAGTAGCAAGGTCAATAATTTCCTGAGCCTGTGCCGTTCTGCTGGTGACATCCAGCCCGAGATGCGTGTTGTAAACATCCACATGAATTCCCCTCAGATTAACGACGGCATGAAGAACGCCGCGCTGCTCCTTCCCGAAGCTGCTTAACCAAGTATTCTCGGATCGGAGTATTGGATACTTGCTCACGATGGCTGTCCCGTATTGACGGTTGTTTGTTTGTCCTTCCCCCGGTTCCAAATCAAGATTCGCGCCGTAAGCGTAATGATAGCCGAGCAAATCAGCCAATTCCCTCGCTTGGTCTTTAAAATCGCTTCGTTCCCCATAATGACGGTCCACTTCTTGAAGGCCGACAATCTCAGCGCCGGAGTCGCGGATCACATCCGCAATTCTCTGCAGGCTCAGCTGACCATCGATTCCTACCCCATGATGGATATTGTAAGACATCACGGTGGTGCTTACTTCTTTGCCTTGACCCTTTCCCGCTGCCATGGCGCCCGTTGCAAACAGGGGAATGATGAACAAGCAAGCGATCAGCGATAGGAGGCTTTTTTTCATGAACGAATCTCCTTCCATTAGTCAGATTAATATTGTAAGAATCAAATTGATTATATACGGGTTTTATTTTCGCCAGATCAAGCCACGAGTTGCTCTTTTTAAATGGTAAAAAAGAAACAGACTAGACACCCTTAATATGGCCCAGCCTGTGACCTGCGACTTACATTCGCTTGGTTGATCGCAACTATTCAATGAGTCAAAACCGCCTGCGCATCAATTAAAAATGCTGTCCGGAACGTAATATACCTTCTGCGTATTCTGCTTATTGACCGGATCCGTCACGATTGTAAAATATACGTTGCCGTTCTTGGTCTGGACTCCCTCGATTTCATGGTTGCCTACATTCGTGATTTTCACGAGGGTTTTGAAAGTACCGGTATTCGACATCATGGCAATCTGAGGGGTTTCGCCTTCGGCTCCGCCTGACGTATAGATTTTCGTTTGGCCGAGCATATCCGCCCCCTGGAAAGATCCATTCGGTCTGACGATGCCGCTGCCCGATTGCGTGAAGCTGCCAACCGCTGCGTCCACCGCGGCTGCGCTGTCCATCCGCACCTGTTCATTGCTGTCAAGCAGCTTATTGAGCGCGACGGTGTCATAAATGGACCAGGTCACGGTTCCTTCCTTCGTCTGAACTCGGAACACCGTATGCGTACTGTTGCCACCGCCATCAACCCGGTAGGTCTCGCCCAGCCTTGCTCCCGTTTTATTGGCGTAATTCATATAGGTAAATCGATGCAGATCCGTATAATCGACCGTCTTGCCGGCCGAATATTGCAGTCTTGCTACCTGAAGCGACCAATAATAATCGGTTGAAGGGTCTGCTTTTGAACTGAAATAGAAATAATTGACGCCATTGTACGTATACATATCCAGCGTTTGACAGTGCCCCGTATTCGTGACGGTCATTTTATCTACAAACGTAGCGTCCTTGCCGTTAATGAGCAATCTCGAAAGATAGCAGGTTCCCTTGGAACGCTGCGTGACATATAGATATTTATCCGCGATGTAGGCTTTCTGAACAGCCACGTTGTGTTGAAGTCCCTTTAAATTGTAGGCAAGCGTTGCCGAAGCGTTGACGGTTTTCTCTGGGGTTGCCGCGAACGCGGGCAAACCGGACATACAGAAGATAAGCATTGCAAGGATAAAGGACGCGAGTAATTTAAATTGCCTTTTCTTAAGACTTAGCCCTTGAACGTCAAACATCAATCCACCTCCATGAAATGATAGAATTCCGTGAGTTCCTCGGCGCCCCCTTTCCTAGGTAGTGAATGCACACTTTGAGTTTACCATTTCCCCCAAGGATTTCCTGTGCTTATCATACTTAAAGTTTCAGGAAATCATGGTCCTTTAGCCCTTTTTTTCGGTGGAACGCCCAAGAGATCATAAAGAAAAGGAGCATCCGCTTCAGGATTCGGCGAATGCTTCCTTTGTCTCTAGCAGTTTAGGGATGAAAAACAACGGATACAACAATAGGTACAGGTTGGGCACCCACCACATGAGGTCGAAATCCGACTTGATGATCCAAAAAACGATCGCCTGCAGCCCGGAACAAAACGTCAGGGTAAGCGAGATTAAAGCGAGATTTTTCCATTTCGCATTTCTTCGTTTATGTAAGTACAGACTGTACATCCCGGTAACGGATATGAATATGTCCAGCGGAAAGAACGACCAATTCCAAATAACCAACAGCTCATTGGTATAATCCTGATATAAATACTCTTTAGGAATGAAGGCCAGTGCGGTAATGACCCAATACATAATAAATCCGATATCCGTCACTAAGAACAAACCTTTTAATGTTTTGCTCAAGGCATACCCTCTCTTCTCCTTCGTGGTCTATCGTTGGCTCAAGTTTCCCTCTTGATGATACCGGCCAAAAGAATCTCTCCCATATCGCGCAGGCCCTCCTGAAGGGTCATGCTGCTCCTGTTTGCCGCCGAGTCCTCCATTAACCGATAAAAGCCCCCCACATACAGATCAATGAATATTTTGGCGTTAAACGGCCGGAGCAAGCCTTGACGAATGCCTTCCTGAAATAATTCGCCAATGCTGCCCCATTGCTCATTTAGAAATTGGTCCAGGCGGTTCCATTGGTTAGGATAATAACGCTGCAGCTCAATGATGAGGTTTAGCTCGATAAACTGAAAATCAGCCGGGATAAGAATCAGACATCGTCTTAGTTTCTCCAATGTGCTGAGGCTCGCGTTATTCATGATTTCCTTCTCTTTATGCTGAAGCTCATCGATCGCCCCCGCGAGAATTTCGGCAATTAGCTCATCTTTGGAAGGGAAAACGCCATACAGGGTTTTCGTGCTCATCCCCAGCTGTTTGGCCAGTTCACCCATCGTAAATCGCAATCCGCTTCTCCGGATTTCCTTGCTTGCCGCCTCGACAACTCGTTCTCTCAATGAAATTTACCCCCCATCCCGGAAAATGTATAAACATTATTATTTTCCGTATTTTCCTTACATATTATCCCGATTCCTTCTTTGTGTCAAACGAAAGGCTGATCACAACGAAAAGAGACAGCATGGAATGCTGTCTCTAAAAACATCGATAGCTTAGACATATAGGCAAACCCTTTGAAATAGGCTTAGGTTCAGGCTTTTACCTTCAACTCAACAACACCGTTCTCCCAATCCGAGTGGCCGCCTACAACGATGTTAACTCGGCAAGGGACGACATCGTAATCCATGTTGCGGTTCCAGATGGCCAGTTCCTCGAAGCCGAGCTCGAACGAAACGGTGGTGCTGTCCCCGGGCTCCAGCATGACCTTCTTGAATCCCTTCAATTCTCGAAGTCGGCGGGTAATCCCTGATTGATCGGCTTGTATGTAAAGCTGTACGACTTCGTCCCCCTTCAGCTTTCCGCTGTTCTTCACCTCCACGCACACCTCGACACGACTTCCGGAGCGAAGCTCGTCAAGCGTCACTTCATTCTGGGAGATGGCCGGAGATCCATATTCAAACGAGCTGTAACTCAAGCCGAATCCGAAAGGATATAACGGTTTGGACGGCATATCGACATAGGGACGAGGGCGCCCTGCGTTTTTCTGATTATAATAAACCGGCAATTGACCTACGGAGCGCGGAATCGAGACAGGCAGCTTTCCGCTCGGGTTCACTTGGCCAAACAGGATTTCTCCGATGGCACGGCCTCCTTCGCTGCCGGGATACCAAGCGCACAGCAAGGCATCGCTTAGCTCGGCCACCTCGCCGACGGCGAGCGGACGTCCTTGAATGAGCACGGTGATCACCGGTTTGCCGATCGCGTGAATTTCCCGAACCAACTGCTCCTGTATCCCGCCTAAGCGCAGTTCGGCTAGATCGACTCCTTCCCCGCAGTCCATTTCCGTCGGATCCCCCTCCGCTACGATCGCTGCGCCGTTATTGTCAAAAGTGCCCCCGAATTGACGAGCACTGCTGCCGCCAAGCACGAGCACGACCGCGTCCGCGGAACGGGCCGCTTCGATTGCTTCAGGCAAGCCCTGGGTGGACATGCCTCGAACGCTGCATCCTGGAGCGAAGACGATGTCCGTGCCTTCGGGAGCAGCCATCCGAATGCCTTGAAGCGCCGTGACTCCACTTCCCTCGCGCTGAACGCTGGTGTAATCCCCGAGCTGGTTGTAGAGACGGTCCGCATTAGGACCGATGACCGCCAGCCGTTTGATACCGCTGTGATTCAATGGCAGTACGCCTTCATCGTTTTTAAGAAGCACAACCGCTTCTCTTGCGACGGAAACATTCAACTCTCTGGCGGCTGCATTGTTCACGGTCGAAGCAGCCACGCTCTCGTCTACGTACGGCTGCTCGAACAGCCCCAACCGGAATTTCAGGCCAAGCACTCGTGCAACCGCGCGGTCGATGCTCTCCATATCGGCCTTCCCTTGTTTCACCGCTTGTTCAAGCGTCGTGAACGACTTGTCCCACAGGCTTAGATCAACCCCGGATGAAAGAGCAAGCGCCGCTGCGGATTCATAGTCTCCCGTAATGGACACCAAACGGTCGATGGCCGTTCCATCCGCCATGACTATCCCATCAAATCCCCATTCATCTCTCAGAATGCCGGTTAACAGCTTATCATTGGCATGACATGGAATGCCGTCAAGTTCATTATAGGCCGCCATGACGCCAGCCGCCCCTGCCTTGATCCCCGCCTCCGCGGCAGGCAGATGAATTTCCCGCAGCTCTCGCTCGCCTGCGGGAACCGGGCCTGCGTTCCGTCCGCCCTGCCCTGCTCCTTGTGCGCATAGATGCTTGAGCACGGCAGCTGCCTTATCGTGACTCTTCCATTCCTCCGGGTTTCTTCCCTGCATGCCAAACACAACCGCCTCCGTCATTCGCGCAGCAAGGTAAGGATCTTCTCCGTAACATTCCTCGGAGCGTCCCCACCGCGGATCTTGCAGGATGTCCAGTACCGAGACCAAGCCTAAATGCGCGCCTCGGCTGCGGATCTCGGAGGCCACATGGGAATAGGCGCTTTCAATTAATTCGGGATTCCAGGTGGAACCGATGGCCGTATTGACGGGCAGAAGCGTTCCGTCAAGCGCTTGATGGCCGTGGGGACATTCCTCCGAGAGCAGAACGGGAATGCCGAGCCGGCTGTGTTCGATCACGTAACGCTGGATGGCATTCGCTACCTTCGCGTTGTCCTGCGTAGGAATCCCGTTCTCATAGGTCACCCCGGACCAAGGGTCCGCCCGGAACAGGCCGTACAGCGCTCCCATACCGGCCCCCCACTCAACATGCTCCTTGAATAGGTCGGTCAGTTCAAACTCCGTTTCGGTCCCTTCGCTTCGACGATATGCCATCCAGCCGTACAAGTGCTGGTTCAGCTGCCCGACCTTCTCCTTCAGCGTCATTCTGGACAATAAATCCTCTACGCGCTCGTCTACGGGGAGCGCAGCATTCCGATATTTCTCCATATTCCCCATACTCCTTCCATCCTGGTCGTCATGCTTCTGATCATTCTTTGATATTCAAGACCCGATATTTCTTGGGCGTCATGCCCGTGTACAGTTTGAAGACGGATACAAAATACTTATATTCTTTGTATCCGACGCGGTCGGCAATCTCAAACACCTTGTCCTGCGTCGTCAGCAGCAGCTTTCTCGCCTCGTTGATGCGCAATTCGTTCATGTATTCGCTGAAGCTTTTTCCCGTGCTTTGTTTAAAAATATTGCTGAAGTAGCTGGGCGTAATCTTTAAATACGCTGCCACTTCCGACGCTTTCAGGTCGCTCAGATAATGATCCGCCATATACTTCTTGGCCTTCTCAATGATCCAGAACGATCTGTCGATGCCGACCCTGTCGATCAGCTGCAGCAGATCAAACACTTCCGTGGATATCGCCAGACGAATCGCGTCGGGATGATTGAACACCTCCAGGTCGATCGTTCTCTCCAGGCCATGCTCAAGCTGGGTCAGGCCGCTTTGACGAAGTCTCTGCCGCAGCATGATGGACAGTTCATCACACACGTTCACCATATCCGTCAACAGGTACCGCTGATCCCGGAAAAACCGGAACATGCCGTCGATTAGCTCTTCCAGCATGTCGGCATCCTGCTTGAATAATGCCACGGACAGTTTCGAGACCATGTCGGCACTGTCGAAATCGTGCAGGACCCGACCGTTATCCACCTCGGACTTATATTCGCGATCCAGCAAGGGGCGCTGTTCCAAGGCATAATAAGGCAATAACGCTCGTACCTGCGAGCAGATGGCTGCCGTTTGGTCCGGGGAAGCGTAAGCATCCGATACCGCGCCGTACAAACGATGCTCTTCCGGCCAGGCATCCAGCATCGCCTGCAGAATTTCTTCCCACTGCCGCTTCGGACGCGGCTGATCCGTCATCAGCAGGGTCAACAGCAAATTTTTATGCACAAACACGGATACTTGACGAATTCCGCTGGTTTCGAGGCTTTCACGAACCGTCCGGATCCATACATGCTGCAGCATCGTTAAATCCTGTTCCGATACGGAAGCTGCAAGGTTCGAGAACTTCTCCAGCTGCGTAGCCATGAGTTTATATTCGGCACCGTTTACTAAATCGCCGGGCACCGCCTTGGCCAATGAAGTTTCATAATGCGCTGCCATGTCGGAAAGCCACAGCTCGGCATCCTTCGATGATCCGTCGGCACGGATATCTTGGTTGCGAATGTCTTCCACGATTCCGGTCACGGCGGCCACCAATTCGTCAATATCGACGGGCTTCAGCAAGTAATCGGTTACATCAAGCTTGATGGCTTGGCGGGCATACTCGAATTCCTCATAACCGCTGATCATGATGACCCGAATCTGAGGATGACGGAGCTTCAGCTCCTTAGCAAGCTGAAGCCCGTCCATTCCCTCCATTCGGATGTCCGTCAGAACCAGATCAATCTTCTGTTCCTGCACCACCTGCAAAGCCTCATAACCATCATAAGCCTCGGCGACGACCTCGACTCCATAATCCGCCCAGTCGATGGTATAGTGCAAGCCCTGACAGATCACGGGTTCATCATCAACGATCAGCATTTTTACTGTCTTCACGTGTTGCATCGTACGATTCACCACCGTAGGTTTCAGAATATGGAAGCTTGAGGCGAATCAAGGTTCCTTGCAATGAAGCCTCAATCACTTCCAGTCCGTAGCGTTCTCCGAAAAATAGGTATAGACGTTCATGAATGTTGCTGAGCGCACCTCGTGTGCGGCCCGCTTGGACTCCGTTTCGCAGCGATTCCCTGACTTCCTCCAAAGTAGAATGGTCCATACCCCGGCCGTTATCCTGTACGTCGATCCAAATCTCATCCTCCCGCTTATACGCGATGACCGTTATTCTGGCGACTGGCTCGCGCCGATCAAGGCCATGCTTGAGAAAATTCTCGACCAAAGGCTGAATGGTAGCCTTCAAGGTAAGGGAGTTCGCCAGATCATATTCCATGTACAGCGCATATTTCAGTTTACGCCCCAGCCGTCTCTGCTGCAAATACAAATAGGAGCGTACGAATTCCATTTCTTTAGCAAGGCTGGTCTCGTAATGGCCATTATTCAGACTGGAACGCAGGAATCGGGACAAAATTTCGATGAGCTGGCTGGACTCGACGGCCTTCTCCAGCCTGGCGGTCCAGCGGATCATATCCAGCGTATTATAGAGAAAATGCGGATCCATCTGCTCCTGCAGCAGGCGCAGCTCGGATTCGCGCTCCCTCAGTTCCAGTTTGTATTTATGCTCGATCAGTTCCTGGATCGTGGAGACCATATCGTTAAACCTGCGGTTCAGCTCGGAAATCTCATCCTTGGAACGAATGGGGACCCGAGCGTTGAAATCGCCGAGCTTTACGCGATTGGTCTCAATTTTCAGGCGCAGGATCGGCCTGATAATCGTATAGTGGAACCCGATCAAAGCCGATAAGCCCAACAGGAGAATGCCGATGAGAATGACCTGCATCAAGATGGATACGCCGCGCACATCCTGATCCAACGCAGCCTTGGGCACCATGGAAACGATCGTCCAATCGGTATTCTCCATCCGTTGATGAAAGGTCAAATACGCTTCCCCGTCGTGTCGGTATGTGGAAGAGCCCATCGTCCCGGCTGTTATGATATCCGTAATCCCTTTCCCATCGCCGATATCCAGGGATAGCAATTCTTTGGAAGGCAGTACGATTTGCCCTTCGGCATTCACAATGAACACCACGCCTTCGTCCCGCGTCAATCCCCGCTGCAGCTGTTTAAGAATACTGGCTTCGTCCATACGAATGACGAGCCTGGCCAGCGGCAGCGTGATCTCGTCATAGGAGTTCAGAACCCGGAACAATGAGACAAGGTTTACTTCACCATACCAGCCGCTGGTGGAAGGATAGCCGTTGCTCCACACGATTCCGCCTTTATGCTCGTCCGCCAGCCGGTTCCAAGACTCTTCGTTGCCGTGAATCGGCTCGCCCATCTCAATGGAATTGCCGTTAAACCCGGTGATCGAAATCGATTTGATATAGTTTTTGGACATGAGCTGAAACGTCAGGAATCCTTCGAGATTCTGCTTCAACTGCTCCGCCCTCCCGCTCTCTGGCGGTGGATCAAGGCGGAGGTATTGGCGCATGTCATTGCTCAATATCAAATAATCGGCTATATCCTCGATCATGGCCGTTTGTTCTTCCAACTGGTTCGTCACGATCTCCAGGCTGCGCTGGCTTGATTGGATAAATTGGCCGCGCAGCACTTCGTTCAGCTTGTCTTGGGCCAGGACGCCAACCCCCAGCGTAGGAAGAATGACAAAAAAGAGGAAAATGACCAGAGCCTTCTGTTTCAGACCATAATTCCCGATCCAGCCCAAACTGCTGCGCATGTCCATTCCCTCTTTCGATGTCTTCATGATGTTGAGCTGAAACCGGATTAACCTTTAACTGCGCCTGCGGTCATGCCGTTAACGAGTTGCTTTTGCAGGAGCAGGTAAAAAATAATGATCGGTATAAGCGCGATCGTCAACGCAGCCATTTGCAGCGTAAGGCTGGCCGTCTCAATGCCGACAAAGTTGGCAAGCCCAAGCGGCAATGTTTTTAGCGACGATGAACTGATCAAGACGAGTGCGAACAAGTACTCGTTCCAATTATAGATAAAGTTCAAGATCACGACGGTTGATATCGCCGGTCGCGTGATCGGTAATATGATCGACCAGAAAATCTTGAATACGCCCGCGCCGTCCATGACGCCCGACTCCTCCAAATCCTTCGGAAACCCTCTCATGAAACCCTCCAGGATAAAGATCGTCAAGGACAAATGGAACGCCGTGTAAGGAAGAATCAGCGATAAGTGGGTATCCAGCAAATGCAGATTCCGCATGATCAAGAAAATCGGAATCAAGGTCGCATGAATCGGAACGACCATACCCAGCAGAAATATCGCGTAAGTTGCACCTCGCAGCTTAAAATTGAACCTTGCCAAGAAGTACGCCGCAAGCGATCCGAGAAGGACCGTCACGACCAACGATACAACCGTTACGATGATGCTGTTAAGGAAGTAGGTATCCATATTCGCCACTTCCCATGCCTTCGCGTAATTGGAGAACTGCAGCTCGGTCGGTATGGAGAACGGGTTCGCCGCATATTCCTGCTCGGTTTTGAACGAATCTACGATCATCCAAAAGAAAGGGATTATATTAATAATAGCGAATATCCCCAAAAAAGTGTATGCCGATAAATGGAACCATTTCGTTTGTCTGTACATCTCCTCCCTCTCCCTTCTATTCCTTTTCTCTCGCCAATCGATTTACGATCGTGATGACGATAAGGCTAAACAGCAGAATCAATACGGACACTGCGCTGCCGTAGCCGAATCTCATATTCATAAACGAGTTGTTGTACATATAGACGGTCATTACCTCCGTCGCATGTGCCGGTCCGCCGCCCGTCATGATCTGGATCAGATCGAACACGCGGAACGAATTGCTGATGCTGTAGACAACGGAGACGAGCAAAGTTCCTCGAATCATCGGGATCGTAATCCGCATGATCCGGCTTAGTCCGGTTGCCCCGTCCAGGGCAGCCGCCTCATTGACTTCATCGGGGATATTCTGCAGCGCAGCCAATAGAATGATCATATATAAGCCGCAGTTTTGCCATATATAAGCGATGCTGATGGAGATCATGGACCAGAACGGATCGCCCAGCCAATTTTGCTGCCAGCTCTCAAGACCCAGAACGCCGAGCAGGTTATTCAGCATCCCGTATTCCGTGTTGTACACCATGCCCCAGATCAGGGATACCATAACCGATGAAATGACGACCGGCAGGAATCCGATGGTCCGGAAGAAGCTGGAGCCCTTGAGTCCTCGATTCAGCAGCAGGGCCAGCAGCAGGCCAAGCGGGATCTGACCCGCTATCCCGGTAAACATGATAATGATGTTGTTCTTAACGGACAGCCAAAAAATATCATCCTTGAAAATATCTACGAAATTGTCCAGCCCGATAAAACGCATGGGCGTGATTCCGTCCCAGTTCATTAATGAATAATAAACTGATAAGCCGATGGGAAATATGGCAATACATATATAGATAATGAGTGCTGGCGCCAAGCCCAAGAATATAGCCCATTTCGTATGCTTAAGCGTATGCATTGGCGTAACTCCTTTCTTTCTGCCTTTAATAAGAAAAACCCGCTGCCGGGTTTTTCTTTGTGCCATCATGATCTTGACTTAAGGAAGGAAATTCGCAACTTACTTCATGCTGTCGAAAGCTTCCTGAACCTCTTGGGCGAGCTCCTCCGGCGTCCCTCTGCCGATGGTCAGAGCCTGCAATCCGTTCTGCATGACGTCGGTAACTTGCGTCGGAATGACGCTGTCGAACACCGGTGCCGTTCCCTTGTTGGTCAACTCCAGCATTTCCTTGAGATACGGACTCGCATCTTCAGGAATTTCAACGTTGGCCGGTACGACAACCCCTTTACTGATCAGATCTTTGTACAGGTCCTCATTGACAAAAAACTTAATGAATTCCTCGGCAGCCGCTTTCTTTTCATCGCTCAATCCTTTTTTAATGGAGATGCCGTACTGAACGACGCCCGCGCTTTTCACCGGATCGCCGGATCCGCCAGGGACGCTCGGGAAGAGCGCAATGCCGAATTTGTCCCCTTCCTCGTTGTTGATGCGGATTCTTCCGTCAACGGTAGAAGAAGAAATATGCATCGCTGCCTTGCCTTGAATGAAATAGTCCTGCCCTTGTACGGAATCCATGTTGTTCGCATCCGTATTGAATGCTCCCAGCTTGGACAGTTCGTCGATGACGGCAATCGCTTTCACGTATTCGGGATCAGTAAATTTGGCTTCCTTGTTCAGAATTTTCTGCAAGAAGTCACTGCCTACGTAACGGTCCCCGATAATCGACAAGAAGGACGATTGAAGCGGCCATTTCTCTTTGTTGCCCAAGGAGATCGGCGTAATGCCGGCTTCCTTCAGCTTTTTCACCGCATCGATGAATTCGTCGTAGGTAGCCGGAAATTGGTCATAACCGACCCCGGCGAACATCTCTTTATTGTAATAAATAATGTCCACGAAGGTTTGTTTGGTCGGCACGGCGAATTGACTGCCCTTCTGGTTAAATCCGGACAATGCGTCCTCCGGCAAAATATCCTTCCAGTTATCCATCAGGTCATCCAGCGGCATCAGCAGATCCCCGGCTACCAGAGGAGCCAGGTCGGCACCAGGCCATACGACATTGATATCCGACAGGTTGTTGGCGGCAGCCAACGTGCGCAGCTTCGTTTTATACTCCGTTGCCGCTACCCCGTCCTGCTTGATGATAATGTCGGGATGCTGTTTTTCGAACTCGGCGATCCGCTCTTTGTACACCTCGTTATCCACGTTCGGCGATGTCCATGGATGCATGATGTTCAAGGTAACCTTTTCCGGTTCGGCAGCGTCTTTCTCTCCGGAGCCGCAAGCGACGGTTGACATGAGCAGCAGTGCAGCTGTTCCGGTGAGCAGCATCGTTCTAAGCTTCTTAGACGTTTTCATTTGTTATACCCCTCTCTTTATATGTTACATATCATGTTCTTATATTTAACAATATAAGATATATTAATTATACAATCGGGTTGGCGATCCCAATATCCGCTAAAAAAACGATTTCATCTGATTTTTTTAAGTCATTTTGGACAAAACGGAATTATCATTTATCATATTTCTCTCGATAGGTTAATTTTCATTACATTAATTTCGCATTTTTCCATTTTAATGGTATCGCTTACATCTTAGGCTTTACAGAAAGCGTGGCAGTGAATCCAAGTCATTTGCCACGCCCTGGAGCGTCTTTATTGCGGTTCGTTCAAAATATAATCCACTAAGTCATCCAACGGTACCGTTGCGAGGGCAATTGCCGTATCGGTTACGCCGTAATAGATATAGAGGAGTCCGTCCTTGACCACATTGCCTGTCGGGAAAATGACGTTCGGGATCTGATAGCCGAATTTTTCATAATACGTCTCCGGCTCCATAATGAACCGGCGGGTT
>Ga0209784_100134_pt1 | contig 71273 bp, 65 predicted proteins | sample AraplaCvi_mLB_r2_2_FD_184284 | JGI IMG/M metagenome (GOLD analysis project Ga0209784, IMG submission 184284) | Arabidopsis root microbial communities from North Carolina, USA - plate scrape CL_Cvi_mLB_r2 (SPAdes) (version 2) | ecosystem: Host-associated > Plants > Roots > Endosphere | place: USA...
TTTATGGTATCGATAAAACAATTTGATGCGGCGAATGTCGCTGCTCATGTTCACATATCAGACAAAATCCAGTATGATATGAGAAGGTTTGCGACTAGGACCATAGCAATTTTTTGCGCGTTTTTCTTTTTTATCTGGCTTCATGAAAATGTTTTCATGATTGTCAAAATAGTTCAGTTTATCCCGATCATAAAGGAGAGATGTTGCATGACAGCTACCAAGGGTTTGGAAGGCATTGTAGCTACCACCTCCGCGATTAGTTCGATCGTCGATGGCGTTCTGACTTACCGTGGATATGATATTGACGATCTCGCAGAACATGCAAGTTTTGAAGAGGTAGCCTACCTGCTCTGGTTCGGAAAGCTTCCGAACGTAGAAGAGTTAAAGGCGCTTCAACAAGATTTGAGCAACTATGCCGCCATTCCGGATGAGCTTATCCAGCAGATCAAATTGTATCCGAAGGACGGCAATACGATGGCTGCGCTTCGTTCGGCTGTATCCGCGCTCGCTCTGTACGACGCCGAAGGCGACGATATGAGCCGTGAAGCGAACGAGAAGAAAGCGGTTAAACTTCAAGCTCAGCTTCCGACGATCATCGCTGCCATTGCCCGCGTTCGTCAGGGCCAAGAGCCGGTGGCTCCGAAAGCAGGCGCCTCCATCGCGGAAAACTTCCTGTATATGCTCAGAGGCGAGGATCCTGACCAGACTTCCATTAAGGCACTGGATCAGGCGCTCGTATTGCATGCGGACCACGAGCTTAACGCATCCACGTTTGCGGCCCGCGTGACCGTAGCCACGCTGTCCGACATTTATTCCGGTGTTACTTCCGCCATTGGCGCGCTGAAAGGCCCTCTGCACGGCGGCGCGAACGAAGCCGTCATGAAGATGCTGAACGAAGTCGGTTCGATTGATCGGGCGCAGGCGTACATTCAAGAGAAGCTGGACAACCGTGAAAAAATTATGGGCTTTGGACACCGCGTATACAAAAACGGCGATCCGCGCGCGAAGCATCTCCAAAAAATGTCGCGCGAGCTTGGCGAAATGAAAGGCGATACCACGTTGTACGATATGTCGGTGCTGATCGACGAAACGGTTACCAACCAAAAAGGCCTGAAGCCGAACGTCGATTTCTATTCCGCCTCCGTCTATACGCAGCTTGGCATTGAACACGAATTGTTCACGCCGATTTTCGCGATCAGCCGCGTATCCGGATGGACCGCGCATATTCTTGAGCAGTATGAAGGCAACCGTATTATCCGCCCGCGCGCAGAGTATACGGGGATGACCGATCAAAAATATGTGCCGATAGAACTTCGCTAAGTGGCTAGCAATCATGTACAATAGGCTAGAGAACCGCTTAAACGCGAGTGAATCGCGGGTGGCGGATTTCTCTATGCCTATTGCACACGGAATCACATTGAAATGGCTAGAGACAAGAACCATATTCGAAGGAGGAACTCATACTCATGAAATTGGAAAAATTCGCACTACCGACTGAAGGCGAGAAAATCACGATTGATAACGGAACCCTGCAGGTGCCTAACAACCCTGTCATTCCTTTTATTGAAGGCGACGGCACAGGCCGTGACATCTGGAAAGCTTCCAAGCGCGTCCTGGATGCAGCTGTTGAAAAAGCGTACAACGGTTCCAAGAAAATTGCTTGGTATGAAGTATTTGCCGGTGAGAAGGCATACAATACATACGGTGAGTGGCTCCCGAACGATACGCTTGAAGCGATTCGCGAGTACATCGTTGCAATTAAAGGACCTCTTACAACGCCAATCGGCGGCGGTATCCGTTCCCTGAACGTTGCCCTTCGCCAAGAGCTGGATCTGTACACCTGCTTGCGTCCTGTCCGTTATTTCAACGGCGTACCGTCTCCGGTAAAACGTCCTGAGCTGGTCGACATGGTTATTTTCCGCGAGAACACGGAAGACATCTATGCAGGCATCGAATACAAAGAAGGCTCCGACGAAGTGAAGAAAGTGATTAAATTCCTTCAAGACGAAATGGGAGCAAACAAAATCCGCTTCCCGGAAACTTCCGGTATCGGCATCAAACCGGTGTCCTCCGAAGGTTCCAAGCGTCTTGTACGTGCAGCGGTTGAATATGCGATCAAGCATGGCCGCAAATCCGTAACGCTCGTTCACAAAGGCAACATCATGAAATTTACGGAAGGTGCCTTCAAAAACTGGGGTTACGAAGTGGCTGAAGCCGAATTCGGCGATAAAGTGTTCACTTGGGCCCAGTACGATATCATCAAGGACAAAGACGGCGTAGATGCAGCGAACGCTGCTCAAAAAGCGGCTGAAGAAGCCGGCAAAATCATCGTTAAGGATGCGATTGCCGACATCGCGCTGCAGCAGGTTCTGACTCGTCCAACCGACTTTGACGTCATTGCGACATTGAACCTGAACGGCGATTACCTGTCTGACGCTCTGGCTGCACAAGTTGGCGGTATCGGTATCGCTCCGGGCGCTAACATCAACTACGTAACAGGACATGCGATTTTCGAAGCGACTCATGGTACGGCTCCGAAATATGCAGACAAGGACGTAGTTAACCCTGGTTCCGTTATCCTCTCCGGCGTTATGCTGCTTGAGCACCTCGGATGGCAGGAAGCGGCTGACCTGATCTACAAAGGCATGGAAACGTCCATCAACAACAAAACCGTGACTTACGACTTCGCCCGCCTGATGGAAGGCGCTACTGAAGTGAAATGCTCCGAGTTCGCAGACGAAATCATTAAAAACCTGTAAGGAGGAGATTCATCGTGGCAATTACTCGTAAAAAGATTACGGTAGTAGGTGCTGGCTTCACAGGTGCGACTACCGCCCTGATGCTGGCTCAGAAAGAACTGGGTGATGTGGTGCTGCTGGATATCCCGCAGCTCGAGAACCCTACCAAAGGTAAAGCGCTGGATATGCTCGAAGCAAGTCCCGTTCAGGGATTTGACAGCAACATAGTCGGTACATCCAACTATGAAGATGCAGCTGATTCCGATATCGTAATCATTACAGCAGGCGTAGCCCGTAAGCCGGGCATGAGCCGCGATGACCTCGTCAACACCAATGCAGGAATCGTGAAGTCCGTATGCGAGAACGTGAGGACTCACGCGCCGAACTCCACGGTCATCATCCTGAGCAATCCGGTGGATGCCATGACCTATGTGGCATACAACACGCTCGGATTTCCCAAGAACCGCGTCATCGGTCAATCCGGCGTTTTGGATACGGCAAGGTATTGTACCTTTATCGCACAAGAGCTGAACGTATCCGTTGAGGATGTCCGCGGTTTCGTTCTGGGCGGCCATGGCGATGACATGGTTCCTCTCGTTCGTTACTCCAGCGTGGGCGGCATTCCGATCGACACGCTGATTCCGGCTGAACGCATTGAAGCGATTGTGCAGCGCACCCGGGTCGGCGGCGGCGAAATCGTCAATTTGCTGGGGAACGGCAGCGCCTACTACGCGCCTGCGGCTTCCTTGGTCCAAATGACGGAAGCAATTCTGAAGGACAAGAAACGGATTATTCCGGTTATTGCCCTTCTGGAAGGCGAGTACGGTTATGACAACCTGTTCATGGGCGTACCGGCCATTCTCGGCGGAGACGGCATCGAGCGCATTTTCGAGCTTGAGCTGACCGCCGAAGAGAAGGCGGCGCTGGATAAGTCGGCGGAATCCGTGCGCAACGTGACTTCGGTCGTGAACCTGTAGTTTGAATCAGGATTCACAAAATCGTCTAATAATGCAATCCCGTCCCGTGATTCGGGGCGGGATTGCTTTTCTTTGGATGATCTGTCCAGTATAATAGGAGACGATGAATTCGATGTAACATAAATCACACTAACGACTTTGGAGGAATTGTTTATGTGGAACGTGACATTTTTTCTGCATATGGTCGGTACGGCGGCGCTAGGGTTTTACTTGATCCTGCCGTTTGTTGTCGGCGGTATTCAGAAGCTGTCTCTGGGCGCTCAAGAAGGAGCCGTGAATACGATTCGGGTTGCGAACCGTTTTGCGCAGTACGGCTTGGTCATTCAGCTGTTGACTGGCGGATACATGATGTCCCAGGGCGAGTATTCGGTTCCTTGGATGATCATTGTAACGGTGTTGCTGCTGGCGATGTTTGCGATTGGAGGCATTATGAGCAAGCCGCTCAAGAATGCGCTTGCAGGCATCCGCGAGAAGCGTGAAGTGAAGGAAGAAACAAGCAAGCTCGGCACGCTTAGCGCCTTGCTCGCCTTGCTGCTTCTGGTTATGATCTTCTTCATGGTATTCAATCATATCATCTAAGAACAGCTACATACGAAGAGAAGCCGTCCGTTAATTCGGGCGGTTTTTTTGATATTACAGCAATTAGATATTCCGAGGGTTCCCGCAAAACAGCGGACTGGACTTTGAGCGCAAGGCCCCGTTAAGAGGGGGATTTTGTTACGGGAAAAGCACCGTGCTTACGTTTGATCCCGTTTATTATGGGTAAAAACAATAGCGAAGGGCTTTTTATGAGAATAAGAAGCCGCGTCGAACGCATCCTATGAGAGGTAGTTTGAGATACTGACCTGAAAGGAGAAATGTTCATATGCCACAAGATCAACAGAAGCAGACATTGCCGCCCCAGCATCAGGATCACAGACCCGGAACCGAATCGGAGATGCACCCGAAGCCGGAGTTTGAAAGTAACGAGTACAAAGCAGCCGGTAAGCTAAAAGGAAAGGTAGCGCTGATTACCGGGGGCGACAGCGGGATCGGCCGTGCGGTTGCGGTCTACTATGCCAAGGAGGGCGCGGATGTATCCATTGTGTATCTGAACGAGCACAAGGATGCGGAAGAGACCAAGCGACAGGTAGAGCAGGAAGGACGTAAATGCCTGCTGATCGCCGGCGATGTCGGCGACGATGCGTTTTGCCGCGATGCAGTCACCGAAACCGTAGAGAAGCTTGGGAAGCTCGATATTCTTGTCAACAACGCAGCCGAACAGCATCCGCAGAAGAAGATCGAGGACATTACCAAAGAACAACTGGAGCGGACATTCCGCACGAATATTTTCGGGATGTTCTATTTGACGCAGGCCGCGATGCCGCATCTGTCCAAGGGAAGCTCCATTATTAACACGACCTCCATTACGGCTTACCGGGGAAGCCCGCAGCTGTTGGATTATGCATCAACCAAGGGTGCCATCGTGGCCTTTACGCGTTCCTTGTCGATGAACGTGGTCGGTCAAGGGATCCGGGTCAATGCCGTTGCGCCGGGACCCATCTGGACGCCGCTGATTCCTTCGACGTTCCCGGCGGATCAGGTAGCCGAGTTTGGGGCGACTCAGCCGATGAAACGTCCGGGTCAACCGGAAGAATTGGCTCCTGCTTATGTATATCTGGCATCAACGGACTCCTCCTACGTGAGCGGTCAAGTGATTCATGTGAACGGCGGCGAAGTGATTAACGGTTAAAGCATTGATTTCAATTGCGCCTAGTAAACATACTCGATGACAAAATAGAGCGGGCATCCTGGGCTTCAGCCCGGATGTCCGCTCTTTATCATGGGAGAGGGTTAGGAGAGATTACAGGCATACGGAGAATCAGATGGTTCTAAAACCGTTCGGAAGCCGTCCGGTATCGCGGATCGCCCGGATTTGAGCCAGCGTCAAACGGCGGTTCGAACTAATAATGGACTCTGGCTCTTCACCGCCGATGATATCGTCCAGATCGCCGATGTTGGTGCTGCCGCGGAATACTCTGAATCTGCCCCTGAAATTCGGCTCCGAGAACAGGACCAGGGTTGCGTTAACGTTGGGGGAGAAGAATCTTAAGCTTTCAATGTCGCCAAAAGCTCTCTCGAGATTCCGGATCCCTACATTTCCACGCACCACAAATCGCCGTCCTCTGTAAAACTCATTTCTGAACAGGGAAAGTCTTGGAAAAACAACCTGGGAGACTGTAACTTTTCTCGTCATAGCAATCACCTCCTTTCCTTAACCAATATATGAGAGATTCATAGATTGGTATGGTTACTATGACCGGCAATTCAACACATTTTCTCGTCTCTTTCATTTTTTTAAGTAAACCCTTTCATGTGCGAAATGATATGATATGATAACAATATTGCAGTTTATAATGATTCTTTTATGCTATTAGGATTGGGTCATGAAAGAGAGGAGTTTACTGACGCTATGAAGTTATTTGAAGAGAGCATGTATCGACTGATTGTAGAAACCTCCACGAATTTGCCCGGAGACGTGCGGAGAGCAGTCAACCGTGGACGAGCGTCCGAGGATGCGGCAACGCGAGCGGGGCTGGCACTGGCAACGATCGCTCAAAATATCGAGATGGCCGAGCAGGAAGTATCGCCGATCTGCCAGGATACGGGCATGCCGACGTTTATCGTGCATACACCCGTGGGTGCGAATCACATCGAAATGAAGAAGGCGATCTATGCGGCGGTGGTTCGCGCCACAAAGGATGGCAAGCTGCGTCCCAACTCGGTGGATTCGTTGACAGGCGCCAACAGCGGGGATAATCTCGGTCCTGGTTCGCCCGTCATCCATTTCGAGCAATGGGAGCAGGATAAGGTGGACGTTCGTCTCATCCTGAAAGGGGGCGGCTGCGAGAACAAAAACATCCAGTACAGCCTTCCCGCAGAGCTTGAAGGATTGGGAAAAGCGGGACGTGACCTCGACGGAATCCGCAAGTGCATCATGCATGCCGTGTATCAAGCCCAAGGTCAAGGCTGCAGCGCCGGATTTATCGGCGTAGGTATCGGAGGCGACCGCACGACCGGATACGAGCTTGCGAAGCATCAGCTGTTCCGGCATGTGGAAGACGTGAATCCGAATGAGGATCTGGCGAAGCTCGAAGATTACATATTGGAAAATGCAAACAAGCTGGGGATCGGCACGATGGGCTTTGGCGGAGAAGTCACGCTGCTCGGCTGCAAGGTCGGTGCGATGAACCGCCTGCCGGCAAGCTTTTTTGTATCGGTAGCCTATAACTGCTGGGCGTTCCGCCGTCAGGGCGTCCTGATTGAGCCGGAAACCGGGGAGATCGCGGATTGGCTGTATGAAGCAGGCAGCGAGGTGCAGATGAAGGCAAACTCCGAAACGGCAGCGTCCCGAGTCGAAGAATCAGCGCCAAGTGATTCCCAGGGGCGTGAAGTAGTGCTTCAGACGCCGATCAGCGAGGAGCAGATCCGTTCCCTGCGCGTCGGGGACGTGGTGGTGATCCGAGGCGAGATGCATACCGGACGGGATGCGCTTCATAAATACCTGATGGATCACGATGCCCCTATCGATCTGAACGGAGCCGTGATTTATCACTGCGGTCCGGTTATGATGCAGGATGAAGAGGGATGGCATGTCAAGGCGGCAGGCCCGACGACCAGCATTCGGGAAGAACCGTACCAAGGCGATATTTTGAAAAAATTCGGCATACGCGCGGTCATCGGAAAAGGCGGCATGGGACCGAAGACGCTTCAAGCCTTGCAGGAGCATGGCGGCGTGTATCTGAATGCCATCGGCGGGGCCGCCCAGTATTATGCGAGATGCATCAAAAAAGTAAACGGCGTGGATTTCATGGAGTTCGGCATTCCGGAAGCGATGTGGCATTTGGAGGTCGACGGCTTTGCCGCTATCGTTACCATGGATTCGCACGGAAACAGTCTTCATGCCGATGTGAGCAAGGATTCCGCACAGAAGCTGGCGATGTTTAAAGAGCCGGTGTTCTCCTGATTCATATCATGATGAGTAAGCATCGATTGGCCATCACGTGCCGGTCGGTGCTTTTTTGTTGAGCATAAGCAGGGAGCCTTATTTCTAATTTTCGTTGCGGTTCGGATCGCTCCGGTTTATGATGAAAGTCAAATACGTCAATTCAGTCATAGGAGGAAACTGTTGAGAAGTTTTGGACTGGCCTTTGCATCTTGGTTTGAAAAGTACACCTTTCTCTTGATTCCCGGGTCGCTGGTGCTAGGCTGGCTGCTCTCGGACGTGCTGCTGGACTTTGTTCACTGGATTCCTTATCTATTCGGTTATATTACGCTGGTCATGGCGCTTGGCTGCGGCATCCGCCATCTGCAAGGGGTGCTGAAACGCCCCTTTGCCGTCATGCTGACGCTGTTTCTCGCCCATGCGGCCGCACCGGTGCTCGCCTATGGATTGGGCTCGGCCGTATTCGGCGCGCATTCGGACTATACGATAGGCTTGCTGCTGTTCGCGATCATTCCGCTCGGGATATCCTCGGTGATGTGGGTCGGAAGCTCCGGCGGCAGCGTTCCATTCATCTTGGCGGTGGTGGTGCTGGACACCATACTCAGTCCCTTGGTCGTGCCAGCTCTGATGGATATGTTTATCGGAGATGCACTGGTTGCATGGAATGCATCCGAGCTGATACTTGATTTGCTGACCATGGTGGTATTGCCCACTCTGATCGGGGTGATGCTGTATGAGGTATCCAAAGGACGGATCAAGGAGTGGTCGGCTCCCGTGACGCAGCCGATATCGAAGCTGTTTTTCATGCTTGTGGTGATGCTGAACGCGGCTGCTATCGCTCCCCATGCCGCAGGCATGAAGGAGGAAATGCTGGTGGTCATCCCGGTTGTCGTCGCGCTGATCGTGATCTGTTATTTACTCGGCTACTTTGGGTCCTATGCGATGCCGGGACGGGCACAGGACATGCAAATTACATTTACCTACGCGTCCGGCATGAGGAATATATCCCTCGGGATGGTGCTTGCGACATCGTATTTTTCACCCCAGGCGTCCATTCCGGTCGTGCTGGGCATTATGTTTCAACAGCCGGCGGCAACGGTCATTCACGCACTGTTCCACCGAAGACGGACACGGGCGGTAAGCTATCCAAAATGATTATGAAGCAGAAAGAGGAGAGACCATGAGGCAGTATCGCAACCGTTTGACTCTGATTATGCTTACTTTAATCGGGTTATCCATGCTTGCGGCAGGCCTGGCTATGGTGACAGTGTTCAAACAGTCCCATATTCAACTGCTGGAGGATAATATGGTCCGGGAGATTCGGCTCCTGCAGACCATGATGGAGTTCCCGGATACGGACGGCCCGGAAGCCGTTACGTATTATACCGACAGATCCTTGCAGCTGGAGGAGTTGTCCGATGCGAGAGTGACGTTCATACTAAAGGACGGCAGGGTGATCGGGGATTCGGAAAGCGACCCGATGACCATGGATAATCATGCTTATCGCGAAGAGATGCTTCAAGCGGTCAAAGAAGGCCGCGGGAGTACCATCCGCCGCAGCAATACGCTTCAGCAGGATATGCTGTATGTCGCGCTCCCGGTCAAGGCCGGGGAGAATTTCGACGGATTCGTCCGGTTGTCCGTCAGTCTGAAGGAAGTCGATCAGGGAGTCAAGCAAGGCTGGACCGTCATGGGGATCGGCCTGCTGGTGTTATTTCTGATTGCTGCCTTGGTGAGCTACCGCGTCGCTCAAGGGTTGACGTCGCCGCTTGAGAAGATTACGCGCGTAGCTAGACGGATCTCGCGTCTGGAATACGATGCGAGAGTGAAGATTCACCGTAAGGACGAGATCGGTCAATTGGCGCAAGCCATCAACGGAATGGCAGACAGCCTTCAAACCCAGCTGCGGACGATACGGGATAACGAAGACTTGCTGCAAAGCGTCCTCAACAATATGACAGGGGGCATCGTCTTGGTTAGCGGAGCCGGCCAAATCATCCTTGTAAACCGCGCCGCTGAGAAAATGCTCGGCATTAATGCCGAGGTGATTACCGGGAAATCGTACCGCGAGCTGAAGCAGCATTATGAATTGACCAAACTCATGGAGGAAGGCCTTGAAAGCCAAGCGGACTTCCATGAGGAACGCAACGTTTATTATCCGGTGGAATCGATTATCCGCATTGACGGAGTGACGATGATGCAAGAGGAAGAGCAGGAGCCTTATCGGCGCGGGATGCTCTTCCTGCTGCAGGACGTTAGCGATATCCGCAGGCTCGAACGCATGCGAAGCGAATTCGTTGCCAATGTGTCCCATGAGCTGAAGACCCCGCTGGCTGCGGTGAAAGGGTTTGCCGAAACGCTGCTCGGCGGCGGAGTTACCGATGAGAAGACGTCACGTTCCTTCCTTCAGATCATCTATGACGAATCCGAACGGCTGAACCGTCTGATCGGCGACATTCTGGAGCTGTCCAAGATCGAATCGAAGCGGATTCAGATGGACTACTCGCCGATTCATCTGTCGGCGTTCTTCGATACGATATCCGAAATGATGCGCACGGTAGCGGAGAAGAAGCGGATCAGCCTGGAGCTCGACGTTCCGGAGGAGCTGTTTATGGAAGGCGATGAGGATAAGCTTCGCCAGATATTCATGAATCTTCTCTCGAATGCCATCAGTTACACGCAGGAGGGCGGACGAGTAAAATTAACGGCGCGTGAAAAGCATCATAACGGGAGTGCCGATGATTTCGTGGAATTCGTGGTCAAGGATTCCGGGATTGGCATTCCGAAGAAGGATCTGCCCCGCATTTTTGAACGATTTTACCGGGTGGATAAAGCGCGTTCGCGCGGATCCGGCGGAACGGGGCTCGGCCTATCGATCGTTAAGCATCTGGTGGATCTTCACCACGGAACCATCAAGGTGGAAAGCGAGCTGGGCATCGGAAGCTCCTTCATCATCGAGCTTCCGATCCTGCAGGAAACCCACGATACAGGGAGTTAACACTCCGTTAACATTCTGTTGATATACTTGCATGAGCAGTCCAATTAACAAGATAAGGGCGGGGGTACCATTGACGCAACGCATGCTTGTCATCGAAGATGAGCCGACACTTTCGCGGCTGTTGTCTTACAATTTGACGCAGGAAGGCTTTCAAGTCGAGGTAGAGGAACACGGTACGGCAGGTTACGAGAAAGCGTCACAACATGAATACGATTTGATTCTGCTGGATGTGATGCTGCCTGGCATGAACGGATTTCAAATCTTGGAGAAACTACGCAGTAACGGAATTACGACGCCGATCATCATTTTGACCGCGAAGAACGCCGAAGAGGAAGTTGTTCAAGGCTTGAAGATGGGGGCGGATGACTATATTACCAAGCCGTTTGGCGTGTCCGAGCTGCTGGCTCGCGTATCGGCAGTCATGCGCCGGGTGTCCGGCCATGCTGACGAGGTAAAGACGACGGACAATCAAGGCAACGTCATTTCGCTTGGACAGCTGGAAATCTATCCTGAGAAATACGAGGTGCGGCTTGGCGGTCAGAGCATTAATCTCCGTCCGAAAGAATTCGAGGTGCTGCTCTATCTGGCCAAGAAACCGGGCGTGGTGTTAACAAGGGACGATCTGATGAACGTGGTCTGGGGCTTCGATTATATCGGCGGACAGCGAACCGTCGACGTTCACGTGAGCTCCCTGCGCAAGAAGCTTGAACTTGATCCTGAGTCCGTACACATCGACTCCATTCGCGGAGTTGGTTATAAACTTGTGGTAAATCCCATTAAAGGCTCCCATCATTCGATTTGAAATGATGCGGAGTATTTTTTTTGGGTCTTTGGGCGGGACCTAAGCATGTCCAATGTCTCATATTCCTGTAACATCCCTCCTTCGTTTACACTCCCTTCATCATTCGGGAATATTCCCATAACACTTGTTCGTTAAGATGCGTCTAAAGGACCAGATCAATCAAGGGGTGAGAGCGCATGACACTGCTTCAATGCCAACCGAATCAGACAGAGAGAACCGAAGCGGAAGTAGAGGCGGCAACGGATGGGCAATCAGCAAGCAAACCTGAGGCAGGCGCATTATATCGGCAGTACATAAGAAAGGTCCCTATTATCCGAAAATCCGAAACCTGCCTCGAGGTGCTGAATGTTTTTACGAAGGATCAGCATATCCCTTGCGTTATTTATTGCGATGAGGCAGACAGACCGTCGGGGCTGATCATGCGGGATGTTTTTTACCGGCGAATGATGGGCCGGTTTGCCGTTGACCTGTATTATTCCAGGCCGGCCTTCCAGTTTGGGGACCATCAACCGATGAAGGTCGATGTGACCGAGAAGGTAGGAACACTGCTGCAACGGGCCCTGCAGCGCCCGGATTCGAAATTTTATGATTGCGTCCTGATGACGGAGGCTGACCGTCTGCTGGGCGTGCTTACCGTTCGGGATTTAATGAGTCTGTCGAGCGGTCTCCAAACGGAAGCGGAAGAGAAGCGGGAGCTGATACTTCAGGAAAGCTTCCGGCATACCGGGAACATCCAATCCTCGTTGACCGAGGTTCGAACAGCGGCAGCCAGAACGAATGCGGAATGTATACGGATGAAGGAATGGACCCAGACGGGGAAGAAGAAGCTTGACCATGTCCGAACCTCTTATCTCGGCCTTGTGGAGGATATGACGAAGCGTGAAGGGCAGGCTGCCGAGCTCGCTGCGGATGCCACCCGCATTTCCTCGATAACCGGCATGATTACCGAGCTGGCCAATCAAAGCAGCTTGCTGGCAATGAATGCTTCGATTGAAGCTGCGCATGCCGGAGAGCATGGGCGGGGATTTCAAGTGGTAGCGGCAGAGGTGCAGTCGCTGGCCAAACAAACGCGTAAGCTGTCAGGGGATATCGCCCAGTTGCTGGAGCACATCCAGCGGCTGGCAGGAGATACAGCCGTAGGCGCCGTATCTTCGCTGAAGGAAATCCAGTCCTGTGAGGGGTATGTAACGGAAGGCGCCGAAATGTTTAACGAAATGGAGGCCGCCGTCGAGAAGGTTCAGAAGTCGGGGAATCAGGTTTATCAACTGGCCGAGGAATCCGTTAGGCTCGTGGAGCGGGTGAAGGATGAGCTCGCAGGATTAAACGGATCGTTAGAAGAAAAGCCGAGCCTATGAATCTAGTTTTATCAAAATATTTTACACTGCGTTTACATTTCTCAGAAACTGTTATTACATTACGGGATTATTATCAATATTGTAAGTAGGAAGTTAGAGACAACAACCATTTTGAAGGAGTGGATTCGTTTGTTTAAAAGAAGGGGTCGTAAACCAGCAGGCATTCTCGTACTGGTATTGATGCTGAGCACGCTTTTGGCGGCATGCGGCGGAGGAACAACTTCCGGCGGTGCTTCCGGAGAAAATACAGACAACGGTTCAGCACAGCAAAATGAAGGAAGTACAACAACTGCTTTGTCGGGGACGATTGAAATTGACGGTTCCAGTACATTGCATCCATTGACCGAAGCCATTGCCGAAGAGTTCGGCGCAGCTAACCCGGATGTCCGCATTCCGATCGGAACAGGCGGAACAGGTGGCGGTTTCAAACGCTTCAACAATGGAGAGATTCCAATCTCCAATGCATCCCGTCCAATTAAAGACAGTGAAGCTGAAGAAGCAAAATCCAAAGGCATTTCCTATCATGAGGTTCTGGTAGCTTATGACGGACTATCCGTTGTTGTTAACCCGAGCAATGAATTCGTAGATAAATTGACAGTAGATGAGCTGAAGAAAATTTACGAGCCGAACAGCACCGTAAAAACATGGGCTGACGTTCGCGAAGGATGGCCGGCAGAGGAAATCAAAATTTACTCTCCTGGTACAGACCACGGAACATTCGACTACTTCACAGAAGCGATTAACGGTGAAGCACAAGCAAGCAGAAACGACAGCCAAATCACGTTCAGTGCCGATACCAACGCAGTCGTACAAGGGGTTGCTGGCGACAAAAACTCCATCGGATACTTCGGATTCTCCTTCTATGAAGAGAACCAAGACAAGTTGAAGCTGGTTCCGATCGATAACGGTACAGCTACCGTAGCTCCAAGCATGGAAACGATCAAGGATAACAGTTATGCTCCATTGTCCCGTCCGCTGCTGCTCTACGTAAACGATAAAGAGCTTGAGCGCCCGGAAGTGAGTGCATTCATGACCTTCTACCTTGATAATGCCGCTAGTCTTGCTGGCGAAGTCGGTTTCGTACCGCTTCAAGACGAACAGTATCAAGAAGAAAAAGACAAGTTGGCAAAATAATAAAGATTTCATGCCCGAAGGGAATCCTTCGGGCAACCCATAGAAAGGGAAGAGGAGAATGAACAAAACTTCACCCGTGGCGGCAAACACTAAAAGCATGACATTCCGTCGAAGCAAAACGCGCATCTCAGACAAAATCATTCCAATCCTGCTCGGCTTGTGTGCCATGCTTTCGGTGTTTACCACCATCGGTATTGTATATACGCTTCTACAGGAATCCGTGATCTTCTTCAAGGAAGTGCCGGTATGGTCCTTCTTGACCGGAACGACATGGAGTCCGATTCTCCCTCCAAAAGAATTCGGCGTGCTGCCCCTGCTGGGCGGCACATTGCTGATTACAGGCATTGCGATCATTTTCGCAGTGCCTATCGGCTTGGCATGCGCTATTTATCTCAATGAATACGCTCCTGCCCGGGTTCGGGGGGTTGTAAAGCCAGTGCTTGAAGTGTTGGCTGGTGTACCAACGATTGTTTACGGATATTTTGCGCTTGAAACCGTAACGCCATTCCTTCAAAAGATTTTTCCCGATATGGGGATATTCAATGCGCTTAGCGCAGGTCTCGTGGTCGGCATCATGGTCCTGCCGATGATTTCGTCTCTAAGCGAAGACGCGATGCGTGCTGTTCCCAAGAGTCTTCGTCATGGAGCATACGCGCTGGGTGCTACCCGATTTGAGGTTGCGCTGAAGATCGTGCTTCCAGCCGCTCTGTCCGGAGTCGTGTCCTCATTCGTATTGGCATTCTCGCGCGCGATCGGCGAAACGATGATCGTGACGGTGGCTGCAGGCGCCACGCCGCAGCTGACGCTGAATCCGCTGGAAAGCATTCAGACGATGACTTCGTATATCGTTCAGGTAAGCATGGGAGACGTTCCGCGAGGAACGATTGAATACGGCACGATTTTTGCAGTAGGTTTGACCTTGTTTGTCATCACCTTCTTGCTTAATATATTGGCGCAGTGGGTCGCTCGCCGCTTCAGGGAGGAATACTAGATGGAACAATTGAATCTGGGGGACAGCAAAGGAATCAACCGGAGACGCCGTAGTGACCAGACGCTGCACATGATTTTCCTGGCTTGTACCAGCATCGGTATTCTTGTTTTGATGGCTTTAATCGTGACGATCGTGATGGATGGCGTTCATCGGCTCTCGCCTGAGCTGTTCACCAACTTTCCGTCGCGCATCGCGGATAAAGCAGGACTGAAATCGCCGATTGTCGGCACGATTTATTTGCTTTTGCTCATGGCTCCGCTGTCCTTCGTACTGGGCGTGGGCGCGGCCATCTTTCTCGAAGAGTATGCGGGCCGCAGCCGCTGGGTTCGGCTCATTCAGCTGAATATCAGTACGCTTGCAGGGGTTCCTTCTATTATATACGGTATCCTGGGGCTGGCGATTTTCGTGCGCGGCATGAATCTTGGCCGCAGCCTGTTGTCCGGGGTATTAACGATGACGCTGCTCGTGCTCCCGATTATTATCGTTGCGGCGCAGGAGGCGCTTCGCGCCGTGCCTAAGAACCGGCGTGACGCTTCATATGCGCTGGGCGCAACGAAATGGCAAACGGTATCCAGCGCCGTGCTGCCGTCAGCGATTCCTGGAATTATGACCGGGGTTATCCTGGCCTTGTCTCGTGCGATCGGCGAAACCGCACCGCTTATCATGATTGGTGCTTTAACGTACGTGGCCTTCTTGCCGGAAAATCTGCTCGATTCGTTTACTGTCATGCCGATCCAGATCTTTAACTGGGTGTCCAGACCAAGTGAGGCATTCCACGAGCTGGCAGCTTCGGGTATCATCCTGCTGCTCATCATGCTGTTCATCATGAACATCGCAGCTGTATGGATTCGGAACAAGTATTCGAAGAACATCTAAGAGACGCATAGCAGATCTAATCGTGAAAAAGGAGACATGAATAAGATATGGAATCCATCATACAGATAAAAAAATTGAATTTATACTACGATACGTACCATGCGCTTAAAAACGTCGATCTGGACATTCCGGAGAAAACGGTGACGGCATTCATCGGACCGTCGGGCTGCGGAAAGTCAACGCTGCTGCGTACGCTGAATCGGATGAACGACATGATCCCTTCCACCCGAATCGAAGGCAGCGTGCAAATCGGCGGGACGGAAATCTACAGCGAGGAGGTCCACGTCGAGGCCTTGCGCAAGCAGGTAGGGATGGTGTTCCAGCAGCCGAATCCGTTCCCTAAATCGATCTATGACAACATCGCTTACGGGCCGCGCCTGCACGGCATCCGCAATAAAGCGGAGCTTGACCAAATCGTGGAGCAAAGCTTGAAGCAGGCTGTGCTGTGGGACGAAGTCAAAGATTATCTCAAGCGTTCCGCGCTGAGCCTGTCCGGCGGCCAACAGCAGCGCCTGTGCATTGCCCGGGCCCTTGCCGTACAGCCGGATATCCTGCTCATGGATGAAGCCACGTCCGCGTTGGACCCGATCTCGACGCTGAAGATTGAAGAGCTGGTGCAGGAGCTGAAGAGCAAATACACCATCGTCATGGTTACGCACAACATGCATCAGGCTGCACGCGTATCCGGGCAGACGGTATTTTTCCTGAATGGCGAAGTGGTTGAATCCGCGAACACGGATACGCTGTTCTCGACGCCGTCGGATGCACGTACCGAGGATTATATCTCGGGACGTTTCGGTTAAGGCCGTTATTACGACAATGATCTTTCTTAAAAGTAGATAGGAGGAGCATCATACATGATCCGGAGAATTGAGTTTGATCACCAGCTTGATGAGCTGAGAAGTTTGCTGCAGGATATGGGCAAGCATATGGAGGAGGCGCTGGCAAACAGCGTGGAGTCCCTCCAGACCTTGGATGCGGAGAAAGCGCAGGCGGTCATCAAGAACGATGTGCAGTTAAACAACATGGAAGAGCAAATCATGGACATCGGCTCCCGCCTGATCGTGACCCAGCAGCCTGTGGCAAAGGATTTGCGCCGAATATTGGTTGCTTTCCGGATTGCAAGCGATTTGGAGCGTATGGGAGACTTGGCGCGGGATGTCGCTAAAGTTACGATCCGTCTGCAAGGCCAGAAACTGATCAAGCCTTTGGTGGATCTTCCGCGGATGTCGGATATGGTGCGTGCAATGGTTTCGGAATCCATCGAATCCTATCTGACGGAAAATACGGATCTGGCTTATAAAATGGCACAGGATGATGATCAGGTCGATCACTTGTACAGCGTCATTCTGCAGGACCTGTATTCGCATCTGACATCCGATCCGGATTCGGCCAATCAAGCGATGCTGCTGATCATGGTGGGACGCTACATCGAACGGATCGCCGACCATGCAACCAACATCGGCGAGAGCACGGTGTACCTCGTAACGGGTCATCGTCCCGACCTCAATCAATAGCAAAATGTTAGTCAAACGCTGGCGAAAGCCGGCGTTTTTTTTGCGATTCACCGTTAATCGAACGGATTGTTCGGATTTGGCGTTAACCTATGTTATCATGTGGAAAGGAAGTAATATTGGTGCGAGGTGTTCTATGGACAAGCTGATTCTGATTGATGGAAATAATATCATTTACCGGGCATTCTTTGCGATGCCGCCGCTGACCAATGCCAGCGGACAACAGACGAACGCGGTTTACGGCTTTACGACGATGCTGCTTCGCTTGATCGAGGAGCATAAACCGACGCATATGATGGTGGCATTCGATGCCGGCAAGGAAACGTTCCGTCATGCGGATTATCAGGAGTACAAGGGCGGCCGCCAGAAGACGCCGCCAGAGCTCTCAGGACAATTCCCGCTGCTGAAAGAGCTGCTGAAAGGCCTGGGCGTCTCCCAATTCGAAATCGGCGGCTATGAGGCAGACGACATTATCGGTACGATTACCCGCCAGGCTGACGAAGCCGGCCGCAAGGTGATGGTCGTCTCCGGGGACAAGGACATGCTGCAGCTGGCTTCGGAGCATACCACGATCGCGATGGTCCGCAAAGGCGTCACCGAAATCGAGTATTACGGACCGGAACAGATTAAGGAGCGGTATAACCTGACGCCTGATCAGATTATCGACCTTAAGGGATTGATGGGCGATGCTTCCGATAATATTCCCGGCGTTCCGGGAGTAGGGGAGAAAACCGCGCTGAAGCTGCTTCATGAATTCGGATCCGTTGAAGCGGTGGTATCCCGGACCGATGAGCTGAAGGGCAAGATGAAAGAGAAGATCGAGGAGCATGCGGATTCCGCCATACTGAGCAAGAAGCTGGCTACAATCTTCCGCGAAGTGCCGCTGGAACAGTCGCTGGATGAAATGGCATTTACGGGCCTGAATGAGGAGACGGCTGGTCCCGCACTGGCGAAACTCGAGTTTAAATCGCTTATTGAACGGTTGAACCTGAGCACAAGCGGTGCCGCTGGTGATGCGGCGGAGTCGAAGCCTGAAGCGAAGATCGACGTGACCCTTGTGGACGCAAAGGGAATTGCCGAGGTTGCGGATCATCTGGCACAAGTGACCGTGCTCCATGTGGAAACGCATGGGGACAACCCCCATCATGCGGACGTGATCGGACTGGCACTCGCGACGGAGGAGCGGCAGTACTTCCTCTCGTTTGACGTGCTGAAGTCGGAAGAGGCGGAGCCTGTCCGTGCTTGGCTTGCCGATAGCGAGATCCAAAAACGCGGGTATGACCTGCACCGTATTGACCTGGCGCTGCATTGGCAGGGCATCGCCTTTGCCGGTGCGGCATTCGACGTTCACCTGGCAGCCTACCTGCTGGATCCGACGGAATCGAATCAAACCCTTAGCGGTCTGGCCTCAAAGTACGGTCTTGCCTATCTTCAAGCCGACGAGGACGTGTTCGGTAAAGGGGCCAAGTACAAGGTTCCCGATGTGGAGAAGCTCAGCGAGCACATGGCCAGAAAATGCCTGGCCGTATCCGAACTGGTTCCCATTCAGGAGAAGGAGCTGGCTGCAAATGAGATGCTCCCGCTGTTCCATGATCTAGAGATGCCGCTTTCGCGCATTCTGGCCGATATGGAGAAGCAGGGAATTGCCGTGAATGCGGAGGATTTGAAGGAGCTGGGACGCGAGTTCGAAGGGCAGATCGCGAAGCTTGTTCAGGAGATCTACGAGATCGCTGGAACGGAATTCAATCTCAATTCGCCTAAACAGCTCGGCGAAATCCTGTTTGTGAAGCTGGAGCTGCCGGTCATCAAGAAGACCAAAACCGGTTATTCCACCGATGCCGAGGTGCTCGAAAAGCTGGCGCCTTATCACGATATCGTCCGCCTGATTTTACAGTACCGTACTTTGGCCAAGCTGCAATCCACTTACGTGGAAGGACTGCTGAAGGAGATTTCATCCGTAACCGGCAAAGTGCATACCTACTATCGTCAGACTATTGCCGCTACCGGCCGTCTGAGCAGCCAATACCCGAATTTGCAGAACATTCCGATCCGTCTGGAGGAAGGGCGCAAGCTGCGCAAGGTTTTCGTTCCGTCGGAACCGGGGTGGAGCATTCTGGCGGCGGACTACTCCCAAATCGAGCTTCGCGTGCTTGCGCATATCTCGGACGACGAACGGCTGAAGGAAGCCTTCGTCCACGACATGGACATCCACACCAAGACGGCGATGGACGTGTTTGGAGTCGGCATGGATGAGGTGGACTCCAATATGCGCCGGTCCGCCAAGGCCGTTAACTTCGGCATCGTGTATGGAATCAGCGACTATGGCCTGTCCCAGAACCTGAACATTACGCGGAAGGAAGCGGCATCGTTTATCGACCAGTATTTCGAGGTGTTCCAGGGCGTGCGGCGCTATATGGACGTGATCGTCAAGCAGGCGAAGCAAGACGGGTATGTGAAGACCTTGCTCGAACGCAGACGGTATCTGCCGGAGATTAACGCCAGTAATTTCAACCTGCGCTCTTTTGCGGAGCGGACGGCGATGAATACGCCGATTCAGGGAACGGCTGCCGACATCATCAAGCTGGCCATGGTCCATATGGACAAGGCGCTCCATGAGCGCCAACTGAAGAGCCGCATGCTGCTCCAGGTGCACGATGAATTGGTGTTCGAGGTACCGGAGGATGAGCTGGAGGTCATGAAGGAATTGGTGCCGGACGTGATGAGTCAGGCGCTGAAGCTGTCCGTGCCGCTGAAATCGGAAGTCAGTTATGGCGAGAACTGGTACGAGGCGAAGTAAAAGCTGCCCGGCGTGTAGCGGATAGGGTTCATAAAGGGGGATCATGGAGTGAAGAGGGAGGCGGTTATGCACCATACCTTTCCACAAAACCATGGTCCCGCTCTGTCCCAACTTCCGGTATAATGGGGATGAGGTGAAGTCATTATGCCGGAATTGCCGGAAGTAGAAACCGTGAAACGAACACTGAACCAATTGATTAAAGGTAAGCATATAGATCATGTATCCGTGAATCTTCCGCGGATTATCCAGCGTCCTGACGATATCGAGGCATTTGCTTTTATGTTAAAGGGCCATACCGTGGAAGGCGTGGAGCGCCGCGGGAAGTTTTTGCGGATCTTGCTGGACGGGCTGGTGCTCGTTTCGCATCTTCGGATGGAGGGGCGTTACGGGGTGTACCGAGCCGAGGAGCCGGTAGAGAAGCATACCCATGTCATCTTCCATTTCTCGGACGGGACGGAGCTGCGGTACAAGGACGTGCGCCAATTCGGAACGATGCATCTATTTGCGCCAGGGGAAGAGTTCCAGCATGCTCCCCTTGCCAAGCTTGGTTATGAGCCGCTGGACGACACGTTTACGTTCGGAACCTTCAAGGAAGTCATCGGTACCAAGAAAACGAAGATCAAGGCGGTGCTGCTGAATCAGGCATATGTGGTCGGCATCGGCAATATATATGTTGATGAGGCCTTGTTCCGGGCCAAGATTCATCCGGAGCGGAACGCGAACAGCCTGAAGGATGCCGAGCTCAAGCGATTGTATCATGCGATCGTGGATACGTTGTCCGAAGCTGTCGACGCGGGCGGATCTTCCATCAAGTCCTATGTCAACGGACAGGGCGAGATGGGGATGTTCCAGAACAGCCATCAGATTTACGGTCGGAAGGACAAGCCGTGCCATGCATGCGGCGGCCCGATTCATAAGATCGTGGTCGGCGGGCGGGGGACCCATTACTGTCCGAAGTGTCAGCCGGTCAAGAAGTAATTGAATAGGCGTGCACCCATTCCTGCTTCCCCACATATAATGTGGAACATATGTGGAGCGCATCGGGCAGCTCTTCTTCATGAATGAGCAGCTTGATGTGGAGCTTTGGAGGAGGGAAAAGGGTGCTCAGTCATATTTTCTCGTCTGCCCTGCTGGCCATGGCGTTAAGCTTGGACGGATTTGGGGCAGGGGTTACATACGGTCTGCGCAAAACAAGGATACCGCTGCTGTCTGTATTGATCATCTCGCTGTGTTCCGGTTTGGTGCTTGGCGTCTCCATGCAGGCAGGCGCGCTGCTGCAGCGGTTCTTATCCCCATCTGCGGCATCCGTGATCGGAGCTGCCATTTTGATACTGCTGGGCCTATGGTCTTTATATCAGCAGGTTCGGAGAAGCAGCGAGCCTGAAGTGCAGCCGGCATCCGCCGTGGATTCTACCGCATCGCTTACGGAAACGCTGGGAGCCATTCATCCAGGGGCACCGCGTCGTGAAGTTACCACGGCAGGCCAAGAGCAGCTTCAGCGAGCAGTATTCTCCCTTGAAATACCGAAGATCGGCGTCGTCATTCAAATTCTCCGCAGCCCGACGAAAGCGGATCTGGACGACTCCGGCAGCATCTCTCCATGGGAGGCGATGTGGCTGGGGATCGCGCTGTCGCTCGATGCGTTCGGAGCCGGGCTCGGCGCAGCGATGCTGGGTTTCTCGCCGCTAGGCACTGCAGCCGTGGTTTCCTTGTTCAGCGGGATATTTCTGGTGCTGGGCATGCGGGTCGGCCTCCGTTTTGCGGCCAAGGGCGGTATGCGTTTTATCTCGTTTCTGCCTGCTTTTTTATTAGTTGTCATGGGTATAATGAAGCTGTTATGAGGTGAAGTCATGAATATCGGTTTAACCGGAGGAATAGCAACAGGCAAAAGCACCGTGTCCTCCATGTTGGCCATGAAGGGAGCGCTTCTCGTCGATGCGGATATCATCGCCCGGGAAGTGATGCTCCCGGGTCATCCGGTGCTGGGTAAAGTGACCGAACATTTTGGACAAGCGATCCTGTTCGAAGACGGTACGTTGAATCGAAAGAAGCTCGGGGAGATGATCTTCCATCATCCGGAGCAAAGAGCGGCATTGAATGAGATTACGCATCCGGCAATCCGGCAGGAAATCCGGGAACGGACGGAGGCGTATGAACGGCAGCATCCCGATCGGCTCGTGGTAGCGGATATTCCATTGCTGTTGGAGGCAAGAGAAGCCTATCCTTATCTGAAGCAGATCGCTGTCGTCTATGTCCCGCGCGAGATGCAGCTTGCGCGTTTGATGGAGCGGGACGCGCTTACCCGGGAAGCGGCAGAAGCGCGTCTTAGCAGCCAGATGGACATTGAGCAGAAGAAGCTTCGAGCGGATATCCTGATCGATAACAGCGGCACGTTGGCCGAAACGCAGCAGCAGGTGGACAACCTGTGGAACAGGCTGGTTCTGATATGAAGTGGCTTCGTAAAAAAAGGGTGCTGCTCCTGCTGTTCGTTTCTTTTGTAGCGCTGTTGTTCCTAAGCTCCAATTGGATGACCCTGCTGTATCCGATCCATTATAAAGATGAGATCCGCAAACATGCCGCTTATTATGAGGTCGATCCGTTTCTGGTGGCCTCGATCATTCGGGTGGAAACGAATTTCAAGCCGGGCAAGGAATCCAAGAAGGGGGCGCTGGGCATTATGCAGCTGATGCCGGATACGGCGAACTGGGCGATGGAAATGGCCAAGCTCCCGTCGGTGAACCTGCAGAGCGTAAAGAATGAAGTGGATGCGAACATCCAGCTGGGCACCTGGTACATTCAGAATCTGCACAAGGAAATGGACGGCAATCCGATTGCCGCCATCGCTGCTTATAACGCGGGCCCCGGGAACGTCAAGAATTGGATCAACAAGGGCATGTGGGATGGAACCTATGAGAACGTGAAGAGCATACCCATTGGGGAAACCCGGCATTATGTACAGCGCGTGATTTATTATTATAATCAATATACGGATGTTTATAAGGGCGGCTTCTAAAGAAAAAAAAGAGCGCTGGACAGGCTCTTACATCGAGCCGCCAACACTCCTTTTTTTAAGGAAGAATCAATTATTGACCGGAGTATTGACCAGCCAATTGTTGCTCGGCCAGGGTTACAAGACGCTTTGTGATGTATCCCCCGATCGAACCGTTCTCATAGGAAGTCATGTTACCTTGGTATCCGTCTTGTGGAATGGAGATACCAAGTTCTTGAGCTACCTCGTATTTCAGTTGCTCAAGAGCAGCGTTTGCGCGAGGAACAACCAGGTTGTTGGAGTTGTTGTTGCTTTGTGCCATGTTAAGTTCACCTCCTTGGGTTGGTAAAAGTATTATGTCTCGGGTCTCGCATTTTCATAACATAAAAGACAAAAGTTTTGCTGGTAAATTTTTCTGATGCCCATTAAGGGCGAATCACGCTGAATACAAAGGAAGTGAGACAACTTATGAAGTGTCCATATTGCAGTTATGCCGGAACGAAAGTGCTGGATTCCAGGCCTGCCAACGAAAATAAATCCATCCGCCGCCGCAGAGAATGCGAGCAGTGCAGCAAGAGATTCACAACCTTTGAAATGGTGGAGGAAACGCCGCTCATCGTCGTGAAAAAGGACGGAAGCCGCGAAGAGTTCAGCCGGGAGAAGGTGCTCCGCGGTTTGATAAGGGCATGCGAGAAGCGTCCCGTATCCGTGGACCAGCTGGATATGATCGTATCGGATGTCGAGAAGGCGCTGCGCAATACCGCAGCTGCGGAAGTGGAAAGCCGCCAGATCGGGGAGCTTCTGATGGAGCGGTTATATCCGGTCGACGAGGTGGCTTACGTTCGGTTTGCGTCCGTATACCGGCAATTCAAGGATATCAATATGTTCATGAAGGAACTGAAAAGCCTGCTGTCCAAAGATACGGACGTGCAGGAGCTGTAAGAGCGCCGCGGTTCTTAAACAACCCTGGTGCTCTTCCGGCGCTCTCATGGCGCCAAATTCTCATCATCGATAAGTGACATTATATAGAGAAGGAAAAAAGGCACAGCGCGTTATCGAAAAAGTTCTGAAAAAGTGTTGACATGCCTGCTGATTTTTTATATGATATAGAAGTCGCTTACGGGGCCTTAGCTCAGCTGGGAGAGCGCATCGCTGGCAGCGATGAGGTCAGGGGTTCGATCCCCCTAGGCTCCATATTACTTAAACATTTAACAGCCTGTGTTGGGCTGTTTTTTATATATTTTTTTGTTTTGTGCAATTCGTCGTACAAATCACGTTCTTATTCAGGGAATATGCCCACAAAATTAGAGACTTGAATGGTAAGTCGGAGGGATTTGTACGATGAATCGTACAAATCGAATCGAAGAAAAGGTTAAGTGTAGGTTTTGTATGATAACTCGTATAAAGTAGTCATTTGGGGAAGCACGCCTCGATCATTTCTGCCTGTGCAGGAAGGACCGGGGCGTTTTTTTATTCTAAAAGGAGGCGAAGATGATGAGTTTTGAAACCGAACATGCTAAATGGATCCACTGGCATTTGAGTCGTCGTACCGGAGAGCGTAAAGACGCATTGAAGCGGGGGCATGGCTATGGAAACCAACTGTTTGCAGAAAAGATCTGGTGGCCGCTGACGGGGCATTTTCATGGCTTGCATCCGGAGTACGAGTTGTTGGATTGGCGAGGACGGTCATATTTTGTGGATTTCATGTGGATATTGGGAGCGCTTCGCTTTGCAATAGAGATTATGGACTATGGCTCACACGGCAAAGAGCGAACCAAATATCGGATGGATCTGAATCGGGGATTGTTCCTGCAGTCCCAGCAATGTCACGTGATATCCATTTCACTTGATGAAATGAAAGAAAACCCTTCGTTCATTCAAGCGATTCTGCGCAATATGTTGGCACCGTATTTCACTTCCGGCAAGCCTATATTGCAATCGTTTGCTAAAATTGAACGAATGTTGATGCGTTATGCAGCATGTCATAACCGAAGCGTTCGACCATCAGAAGCGGCAATCGAATTGGACCTTCACAAGCAAACAGTCATCAAGTACTGCCGTGAGTTGGTGCGAAAGGGGAAGCTTCGACCTGTCCCTGCCGGCAATTCAGGGAAAGTGTATCAATATGAGCTTTTAGGATCCGTCATTCATTTTGAAATGATGTAATCAAAGCCCTCGCCCCTCTTAAGGACAACAACCGTGTGAATCGTCCGCGTGGAGAGAGTGACCAAGAGAACAAAAAATCGCCAAATCTTGTAGATGGAAGTTACCACACCACCAACTCAAGAAAGGGCGATTTTTTGTTGTACACAAAATTACGTATTCTACAAATTTGGGATGCTGATAGTGAGTGATTGCATATAAAAATCAAAACCGCCGCATTTCTATTCAAAAAGAAGATTGTAGAGGGGGGCTAATGGAACTAGAGAATACAAAAGACAGTCTACATTGCTCAAGTCGTCAATCTCATTTTTCAAAAATAATAGCAATCTGTAGTAAATGTAACCCTCTGCATCCCCACGGCGATGTACGGACACCCCTGGGTCGGCCCCGGCGTCAAAACCTGGGAGTTCATCAGCGGGAAAGAAGAGAATCCCATGGTAAATCTGGGGTGGAAGTCCGTCGGCGTGCTGGAGCTCACTACGCTGCCAAGCATCGACGAAGACCGCTGGGTGCCGTTGGTCCGTGAGACGGACGTCCTGCTGGTGTCGGGCGGAGACGCTCTCTATCTGTGCCACTGGATGCGGCAATCCGGGCTGGCAGATCTCTTGCCCTCGCTGCAGGCAGTCTATGTGGGAATGAGTGCTGGGAGCATGGTGATGGGACCTAACATCGGAGAATTCTTTGTTGGTTGGACTCCACCCAACGGTGGTGATGAAACGTTGGGACTGGTCGATTTTGCAATGTTTCCTCATCTGGATCATGAGATGCTGCCTTATAACACAATGGCTAATGCAGAAAGATGGGCCGCCGGGATGCAGGGGCCGGCGTATGCAATTGATGATCAAACTGCCATCAAAGTAATCGATGGAGAGGTCGAAGTTGTATCCGAAGGGCATTGGAAACTGTTTACGCCATGATCTTACTATGCTGCTAGCTTTTTGGGTGCAATCTCGAATGAATCGAGTACTTCAGATTAATGTGGAGGTATTCATCGGGAATCCATTCAAGTATACTACTTTTACATTTTACAGCCTGTGTTGGGCTGTTTTTTGCATTTTTTTGTTTTGTGCAATTCGTCGTACAAATTACGTGCTCATTCAGTGAATATGCCCGATTTTGTACGATTCATCGCACAAAATTAGTGAATTGAATGGTAAGTCGGATGGATTTGTACGATGAATCGTACAAATGGAATCTAAAAAAAGATTAAGTATAGGATTTGTATGATAAAACGTATAAAGTAGTCATTTGGCGAAGCACGCCCCGATCATTTCTGCCTGAGCAGGAAGGACCGGGGCGTTTTTTATTCTAAAAGGAGGCGGAGATGTGAGTTTTGAAACCGAACATGCTAAATGGATCCACTGGCATTTGAGTCGTCGTACCGGAGAGCGTAAAAGACGCACTGAAGCGGGGGTATGGCTTATGGAAACCAACTGTCTGCAGAGAAGATCTGGTGGCCGCCACACCACCAACTCAAATTCACCGATTTCAGGGTGCAAAAGTTGAGTTAAGAAAAAATTTAACTTCCCTTACACTTTCCTTTAATTCTTCCATTCAAACTAGCAGTATGACCACGATTGACGTTCATAATAGAAGTAATTTTTTTGTTTCATATTACAGTTCAGGAGGCTGTTACATGGAGAAAATGACGGTTGCGGTATTGTTTGGTGGCTGTTCCAGCGAGTATGAGGTTTCTTTAAGCTCAGCGGCTGCAGTGATCGAACATTTGGATATTGAAAAGTACAATCTTGTATTAATCGGAATTACACGAGAAGGATCATGGCTTAGATATAGTGGGAATCTTGAGGATATCCGCAATGACCGCTGGCATGCGCATCCGAGTTGTATTCCTTCCTTTTTCTCGCCTAGCAGGGAAATAAAAGGACTCATTGAGCTTGTTCATACGGAATATCATGTGACGCCGGTTGATGTTGTATTTCCGGTACTTCACGGGAAATACGGTGAGGACGGAACCTTGCAAGGATTATTGGAATTAGCGGGTATACCGTTCGTTGGATGTGACATGCTGTCATCCGCAATATGTATGGACAAGGAGTTGGCCCACACGCTGGTTCGGGCTGCAGGTATCGATACGCCACGTTCCTTGACGGTCTATCGCGATGGGAGTATGGAAAAGGTATTGGCAGCAGCTGAAGAAGAGCTGGGGTTCCCGCTGTTTGTCAAGCCGGCTAGGTCCGGGTCTTCTCTAGGCATTACGAAGGTGCATGACATGAAAGAGTTGGCAGCAGGGACAGCCAATGCCTTTACACACGACACTAAAGTCGTCATTGAGCAAAACATAAACGGATTTGAAGTGGGCTGCGCCATTCTAGGCCATTCGGATCCTATAATCGGCGTGATTGATGAGATTGAACTAGAGGGGGGATTTTTTGATTATTCCGAAAAGTACTCCTTGCACACTTCGAAGATTCACTTGCCTGCCCGCATCGATAAGGACACGGCAAACAAAGTCAAAGAAACTGCGCTCGCTATATATAAAACGCTAGGCTGCAGCGGGTTTGCGCGGGTAGACATGTTCCTTACCCCTGACGGAAGGATTGTGTTTAACGAGGTCAACACAATACCGGGTTTCACGTCGAACTCCCGCTATCCGAGGATGCTCCAAGCCAGCGGCTTGACCTATGCGGATATTCTCGACCAACTACTCCATCACACGGTTGCAGAGGTTTGAGACTTATGGAGAACATGAACATTTGGCATGGTATCCGCAGGCCATATCTGCAATATGCTGCAGAAATTGAGCTTGAACGAGCAGCCGTTCATCGTGGACATCTCATTCTAGTAAATCGCGATCATCCTGTTCAGATGGTTCCGCAAGCATTGAATCTGCTTCCGCTTAAGGACATTCAAGCAATTGGGGCCGAGCATCAAAAGATGTGTCTAGAGCAAACCTGTCTGCAGCAGCTGACCGCATTATTGCGTGCCTGCCAAGGGCTGGAGCACATTGCAGCCGTTAGCGGTTATCGCTCCAGCATGGAGCAGCGAGAGCTCTATCGAAGTTCATTGCTGGAAAGAGGGCCATTGTTTACGGCCAGTTACGTTGCCTGTCCCAATGAGAGTGAGCATCAGACGGGACTCGCAGTCGATGTAGGGTATAACGACGGCAATGTTGATTATATTAGTCCATCCTTTCCTGATCATGGTGTTTGCAGAACATTTAAGCAGCTTGCACCGAACTATGGATTTATCCAGCGGTACAAAAAGGGCAAAGAGCAAATAACCAACATAGCAGAGGAACCCTGGCATTTTCGATATGTCGGATTCCCGCACGCGGTCATTATGGAACAACAAGGGCTATGCCTTGAGGAGTATATTTCATGGTTAAAACCGTATCAGTTTGGAAAAGAGCATCTCTATTTCGAGCATGAAAGCACAATGATCGAAATTTATACCGTGCCAGCACAAGCAGCCATGACAAAGGTACCTATCCCGAAGTATGGACGATATCAACGATCAGGGAACAACGTAGACGGATTTGTCGTAACGGTATTTCATGAAAAGGGCAGTGGGTATGGTGGCATTTAGAAGCAACTTCGGTGAAATCGATCAGCTTAAAGTCATGGCGGCCATCGCAAACAGGATGGATCGAAGGAGTACACGGCCGGTTAGCAAGCCCAGAGCCTGGGCGGAAATCAATCTGCATCACTTAAGACATAATCTGAAAGAATTGAAACGCGTTCTTCCTGATCCTTGCGATATGATGGCGGTTGTGAAAGCAAATGCATATGGGCACGGTGGGCCCAAGGTAGCCCAGTTTCTTGCTGAAGAAGGTGTGAGGCATTTTGCTGTGGCGGCTTATTCTGAGGGGATTGCTTTACGGAAGCAAGGTGTTCTTGGGGAGATTTTGGTATTGGGATATACCCCTCCTGCAAGCTTCAGCGACTTGGTGCGTTTTCGACTCACGCAAACGGTGATGAGTGCAGATTATGCGGAAGACCTTAACCAGTACGGACGAAAGCATGGCAACAAAATGAACGTTCATATCAAGATAGACACGGGAATGAACCGCCTTGGGTTGCCTTATGACAACATTGAACCCATCTGCAGGATGTACAGGCAGTCGAATTTACAAGCAACTGGTATTTACAGTCATCTATCGATGTCTGACAGCCAGATGGAGGAGGATATTCTCTACACTAAACAGCAAATCGACCGCTACCATCAAGTGATCGAGCAGATAAGGAAGGCAGGTCTTGACCCAGGCATGCTTCATATTCAAAGCAGCTATGGCATTTTGAACTATCCTGCTCATGGATACAGCCTGGCGCGTCCGGGCATTGCTCTGTACGGCCTGCTTTCCAAGGAAGATGATCGGCCCCATGTAAAGATTCACCTGCGTCCCGTTCTCTCCCTGAAGGCAAGTGTTGTTCAAATCAAGACCGTTCAAGCAGAGACCCCCGTCGGATATGGACGGAATTACGTACCGAGTCAGACAAGCCAAATTGCGGTGGTGTCCATTGGATATGCTGATGGCATTTCCAGGGCATTATTCGAGCAAGACGGATTCGTCCTGGTCAGGGGCCGGAAAGCGAACATTGTCGGCAACATATGCATGGACCAAATGATGATCGATGTCACTCATATTGAAGGCGTTCAGGCGGGAGATACGGTCACACTCATCGGACAAGATGGAAAGGAGACGATCACAGCAGGGCAAATCGCTCACCGTTCCGGTACAGTAACCAATGAAGTACTTAGCGGAATCGGAGAACGGGTTGAAAGAGTCTATATCAATTAGATTGTGATCCTGAAGCAGACAAGCTGACGATCGAAGAAGTGATGAAAGCGAGAGACCTTGATTACAAAAAGTTCATAGATTTAATTAAACTTGTCAATGACCAAGCTATAGGTATTCTAGGTCAAATAGATGTTTTTGGTCTGGATGATAATATCAATACTCTGTGCAAAAATGTAATTTATCATTATTGAGGATTTCGATCACAGTATTTTAAGAGAATACTTCCTGAATGATACTGAAATAAGCAGGGACATTAGAATCGTAGAGACATAATGTTGAAAAGGCCTTGAATGACAAGGTTTCCTTCTACTATTCCCTTAACATACAGAACCCTATCTCTCCACTGGCAGCGATGAGGTCAGGGGTTCGATCTCCCTAGGCTCATACGAAGAGGAACCCTTGAGAAATCAAGGGTTTTTTGTTTTTTTTTTATAACTTTTTAATACTTCCCGGAAATGGTCTTGGGGACGAATATTGAGTTCTTACTTTATTTTATCGCCTGTAACCGAAGTAGGGGCGGCATCTGTTGCTCGATTAACCTTAAATCCGGATGAGAGCAGCAAGACCAAAAATCCACCGGCGACGCCCCATAAAATCAAGCCGTTTGAGTGAGCTGCGTCCAGTCCGCCGAAGTACATGACTTCCCGTAGCCCTCCTGCTGCGAACCGCAGTGGCGTCCACGAATAGATCCAATCTCGCGTCGTTTGCGACAAGAATTCCGGAGCCATGTTCAGGAGCGGCACGGAGAAGAACATCAGCAGTACGAGCAGCGGTATTGCACGGAATCCGATCCAATTCAGCAAGGAAGATTGCAACAAGAAGAACGCCGATCCAGCCAACCATAAGAACAACCACGTCTCCCCCGCGTTAGCCAGTTCCATCCCGTACCACGACGAAGCCATCCATATGGTGAAGCACGAGGCTATGCCAACGATCGCAAGCCCTACGATAGCTTGCAGCGCGCTGACTGTCCATCTCCTTGAACCCGCGGCGACCGCCTTCTGGCTAGCCAGGAGCAAGACGACTCCGGACACCATGCTGCCGATCCATATAATCTGGGTCAACAAACCCGGCGCATTCCCCGCCGCATGATTCACTCCCGGTGGATGCACGACTTCCTCCAGAACGTTCACCGGTGTCATTAAAGCTTTAGCCGTCTCAACCGGAATTTGCTCCGTTTGCTGTCCGATCTGCCCAAGCAGCTGCTGCAACAGTTCCCCATTGATCATTTTCATCGCTTGCCCCATTGCCTGTCTTACGACCATCGAGGCTTGGGTGTTCATACCCTCGTTGGAGATGATTCTCACATTAGGGTGAATCGGCGAGTGAGTTGCTAACGAGAGTAAACTGCTGCTCAGATCCGCAGGAATCACAATCGCTCCGTAATATTCGCGTTTATCCAGTCCTTCCCGAGCCTTTTCCTCGGAATCCACGACATGCCAAACAAACGGCATTGCCGGGCTCGACAGCAACTTTTCCTTGATCATTTCCCCTATCGCAAACGTTCCTCCGGTCGGCAGCTCCGCCGGCTTGTCAAGGATAACAAGGGCCACCGGGACCTCCTTTGGCTTCGATCCAAGCACCGATCCCATCATCGCTAACCCGAATACGGTCAACACGATCAGGACGAGCACCATGCCCAGCCACATCATTTTTTGTGTCAGCATTTTCATGATCCACTACTCCTTGTCTCTTTATAATGAACATATGGTTGGTTATCAACGGATCACACGGCACTTCATGGCAATGAACAAAAATAGCGTTGCTGCAGCAACGCTTCTGTATCCACTTGATTACAAAATTGAATGCTCAAGTACATTCTGAAGCGCAAGACATCACCGCACTTACATTTCGGCGATGCCTTGCGATTTAGCTGCACCAATTTCAAAATCTACTGTTCGAATTTTTTCGTTTTTCTGCCGGCAGTATGGCCTCGACTACGTCCCAATGCTCAGCGATCTTTCCATCCGCTACGCGGAACAAATCGTAGAAAGCAGTATGTTGACCATCAAACAGACCTTCACTCATTGTAAGAACAAAATCGCCTTGACCGATAATTTGATGAACCTGAGTATATTGAAACTCAACATTTTTCTCCTTCAGAGCCTGCAAAGCAGTATGAAGACCTGAAAGGCCGTCTGCAATATGCGGACTATGTTGAATGTAGTGATCTCCATCAAAGTAAGAGGCCAGCAGGTCAGGGTTCTTCCCGAGCAAAATGTTCTCAACATAGCTTTTGACAATTGCTTTGTTGGCATCCGTCTTGTCGATATCCTTAATCGTAACCGGTCCGTCGATCATCGTATGATTGCTTGGTGTCTTCTCCACCATCTCTTGCAAATTGTCCCAATGCTCGACGATCAGTCCATTCTCAAAACGGAAGAGATCAAATACGATTTTAGGGCCGTGAAAATGATATACAGAATGAAGAGCCACATAATTTCCGTCGACTATAGTACGCTTAATGCTTACCTTAGTACCAATGTCCTTTAAATGATCAAGTGCTCCAAGCATGGATTCACGACCATCGAGTAAGGCCTGGTTATGCTGAATATATTGATCTGGATGAACGTAAGCCGTAATCGCTTCGGGGTTGCCGCTCTCAAAACTTTCCAGTACGGCGACTGCCTTACGAAGAAGCTCATGTTGATGATTGGATGTCATTGGAATATCCTCCTTGGGAATTTTTTTGGTCATTAGATAAATAATGAACAAGACGTTGTTTATTTATCTGTTGCTCATTATAATAGAGGCTAATATAACGCTCAATATTCAATATTTTTAGTTATGATGGATAATAGACAACTCATAAAACTTTGTCGCTTAACGACCTAAATAAATTTTAGGGGGAACGAAAACAATGAACAAGAAAACCGACCTAAGAATACGGCGCACGAAACAATCGATTCGAAAGGCGTTTTATGAGCTTATTCAGGAAAAGGGATATGAATCGATAACGATCCAGGATATTGCCGATCGGGCTATGATCAATCGAAACACATTTTATCTCCACTACCAAAATAAGCCTGATTTATTGGATACATGTATGAATGAATTGTTGAGCGAATTAAAGGATGCGGTCATTCTTTGTCCCATCAGCATGAATCCTTTCCGTATTTCTCTACTTGAAACAGTCATGCAAACTGTGCTGGAGCATATCTCCCTAAATTTGATTTTTTATCATTCCATGTTAATTGAAGAGAATAGAATCTATCCGTTCCAAGCGAAAATGGAAAATATCATTAAAGATAAATTAATTGAGGGGTGGAAACCTGCTCAGGGAAACTCCCCATTAGCGATATCCAAGGAATTGCTGATCGAATACCTCGGAGCGGCTTTCATGGGGATTGTCATTTGGTGGATTAAAAACGATAAGCCCCTTCCTGCAGATGAAGTTTCGTCTCAGTTTAGCAGAATCGTTGCCTACGGGCATTTAAGGGCTGCCGGCATCGCCGTCGAGGATTATAATTAGGGAGGTATACGCCCTTTACATTTGAGCAACATGGTGCTAAACTTGATTTCGATAGTTATAGAACTGCAGGATATGTGCGGGGAGGTGGATACAGTGGGAGAAAATCAAGAAGCTATCGGGCAAGCGGTTAAAGTGTATAAAGCTTTGGGGGAACCCACCCGGCTAAAAATCGCTTTACTGCTCGCGAAAGAGAGCAATTTATGCTTCACCGCCGTCGGTGAAAGGCTTGAATCGGTTGCAGGCTCGACGCTATCGCATCATTTAAAGCAATTGACGGACTCTGGCTTGATTGATTCTCGCAAGAATGGATCGTTTATTCACTATAACGTCAATCGAGAAGTCGCGGAAAAATTTGCGCCGTTTTTGTTGGCGTAATTTTTTTCGAAATCATTTCTATATATTTAGAACAGCAGAAATGATGACATTCATACTTGAATGGAATTTAGCGAACATGTCGACTTGGAATGATCCTTCAATGATCTTTGCTAATCATCCCTATTCCATATTAAGAAGGAGAGAATAACTATGAGCGGTCAAACGAATACGATGGAGATTGGAATGAGCACCTTCCTCCATGCAAATCCCGGAAATGGCGGTGTCTCGCATGCCGAGAGGCTGCGCCTAGCGATCGAGGAAATCCAATTGGCAGATCAGGTCGGCCTTGACGTCTATGCCATCGGCGAGCATCATCGCATCGAATACACAAGCTCGTCGCCAGCCGTCATTCTGGCAGCAGCTGCAGCTACAACGAAGCGGATCCGGCTCTCGAGCGCAGTGACGGTGCTATCTTCGGACGATCCGGTGCGGATATATCAGGACTTTGCAACGTTGGACGGTCTGTCGAACGGGCGAGCGGAGATCATGGCCGGACGGGGTTCGTTCATCGAATCGTTCCCGCTATTCGGCTATGACCTGAAACATTACGAGGAATTGTATGAAGAGAAACTGGAACTGCTATTGAAAATTCGCGCTTCCGAAAAGGTGACCTGGCGTGGCGGTCATCGCCCGGCGATTGACAACATGGGCGTCTATCCTCGTGCACAACAGAAGCCTTTGCCTGTCTGGATCGGAACAGGGGGCAGCCCGGAATCGGCTGTTCGGGCTGGCTTGCTGGGACTTCCGATTGCCTTCTCTATCCTGGGTGGAGCGCCGCAGAGATTCGCACCCTTAGTCGAGCTTTATAAAGAAGCCGCCGTGAAAGCAGGTCACGATCCGAATAAGCTGCAAATTGCTACGCATTCGCATGGCTTTATTTCGAATACGGCACAAGAGGCAGCTAAGCGGTATTACCCTGTCATGGCCGGCCAAATGAACCACATTGGACGGGAACGAGGCTGGTCTACCTATACACGTGACTCGTACGATTCAGCCCGCAGCCTTCACGGCGCTCTTTACGTCGGAGATCCCGAATACGTCGCAGAAAAAATCGTGCTGCTGCATAAGAACCTTGGCTTGACTCGCTTCATGATGTACAACGATTTCAGTTCGTTGCCGCATCGCGACTTGCTGCAGACGATTGAGCTTCTAGGCACAAAAGTAGCGCCAATTGTCCGAAAGGAGCTGGCACGTCAGACATCTGGCCATAACGCAAAGCAGACAACGAACGCTCGCAACGAGAAGGCTTGATTGAGCCGAGAAGTGAAGTCGGCGAATGGAGCTTTATTTTTTAATTATCAATTCTATAGATTTAGATCTGTTGAAATGGAAAGAGGAGATATAGATGAGAAACTCATGGAAAATTTATATTCTGGCTATTGTCAGCTTTTTAGTCGGAACTTCGGAGTTTGTGATTACTGGCATTTTGGATATGCTTGCAAGCGATATTGGAGTGTCGGTAGTAGCGGCCGGGCAGTTGATTACGGTCTACTCGCTTGCTTATGCCATTGGTACCCCGATTCTTATTGCACTCACGGCAAAAATGGATCGAAGAAAGCTGATGCTGTCGGCTTTGGGATTATTTTTCGTTGGGAATTTGATCACGGTCACAACTACAGGCTACGGCATGCTGCTCGGAGCAAGAATTATTTTGGCGATCAGCACGGGGGTATTTATGGTCGTCGCCATGACGGTTGCCGCCAAAATGTCTCATCCTGGAAAACAGGGCAGCGCTATCGCCACGGTTTTAGTGGGTTTTAACCTCGCGCTTATTCTAGGGGTCCCGCTTGGGAGGATCATTGCGGGCTCACATGATTGGAAAATCATCTTTACGGGAGTCGGGGCCCTAAGCTTGGTCGCGATGGTGGTCCTTTTGCTGACGATTCCGAAATCGGAAGGAGAGGCTCCCGTTCCTATTCGGGAACAGCTCGCCTTATTAAAAAGCCCCCGAATCGCTGTCGCGCTTTCCATCAGTTTTTTCTGGATATTGGGCTATACGATGCTGTACACCTATATAACGCCGTTTCTTCTGGACATTACGGGGATGAGCGAAGGGATGATAAACGCCGGGTTGTTTGCGTTTGGGCTGGCCAGTCTCATCGGCTCCCAAGTTGGCGGCTACGGTGCAGATAAATGGGGTATCCCCCGTACGATGATTGGGGGCCTGCTCTTTCACTCCGGAATATTATTGTTACTGACTGCGTTCTCCCACTCGTCCATGTTCGTGTTGCCTTTGCTTATGTTATGGTCCTTTTTTGCTTGGTCGATGGGGCCGGTTCAGGCTTCGGGGATCGTCCTGAGTTTGAACAATTCTATCGTGCAGTTGGGAATGGCCGTAGGGGCTGTAATTGGGGGTATCGTTGTAGAAAGCATCTCTCTTGCAGCAGTTGGTTGGTTTGGCGGAGTTGGCGTCGCAATGGCACTCATCCCGGCTATTATTTCTTTATCCATTCGTCGCCGATCTGCAACGGCGGAACGAAACAGAGCGTAAAGTACCTTCTTTCTCAGAAATGAAAATACCGCCTAAGCGTTGTTGAATAACGCTTGAGCGGTATTTTCATACTCATGGAGAACATTGCGTTTTTTTCAGTGCAGCGTACCGTGATTTTAGTTCATTCAGACGCCCCAAATTCAAGTTCACCCCATGGGAAAGCAGTTACACCCCTCAAACGAATTACTACACGGTAATATTTCCGCACCAGCGAGTGATTCCTTCATTTATGATTTGCATTGGGTTTGGATCGGATAGAGAAATCGCCCAGGCAATATGTCCATCCGGCCGAATCAGTGCCGTGTGGACGTCGTTCCAATCCGCGTCAGCCTCAGCCAAAGAGGCATTGACAACTTGAAGATTGCTATACGTTTCCCATTGACCGCTATGCTGTTCATTAGAATGGAAATGCAACAGAAGAAAAGTACCTTTGTGCAGGAGCGGATAGGAGTTCATCAATCGTCCATCTTTCAGCTTTAAGCTGAGATCCTTGAACCGTTTCCCGTTTAAAGGATGGGAAGACGCTTCGGCGTCGGGTGCATAATGTACATCCATGGCGGAAATCCGTGCAGCGATTTGATAATTAGCCTCCGGTATTTGAATCAGATCAGACAGCATGCTTCGCAGTTCCGTGATGGAAGGAGTCACGTCCAGAAGCAGGGTTTGGGCCTCGGTATTCCGGAGCAAGGCCGTATTCCATGGGAAACGTTCGGCATGATAACTGTCCAATAGCCAGTCCGGAGCCCAGCCTTTGATTGCTCCTGCAAGCTTCCAGCCTAAGTTCATCGCTTCTTGTAAGCCGACGTTCATTCCCTGTCCACCAGCGGGAAAATGAATGTGCGCCGAATCTCCGGCCAAGAACAATCGACCATTCCGATAGCGTCCCGCTTGCCGCGTAGCATTTCCGAAACGGGACATCCATTTCACATCGTTCAATCCCAAGTCGCTTCCGGTCGTACGGATGAGCGATGAACGAAACTCTTCCAATGTAACGGTCTCATCCTTAGAGATGTTACGTCTCTCCATATCGATCATCAAGACTCGATAGATATGATCATTGATTGGCATGATGCTGACCAATCCTTGTTCTGTAATCCGGGATATGACACTCATAGGAGCCAAATCAGATAGAACGGCATCGCCCAGAATCGCTGTGAAGGTCGCATCTGTACCTTCAAAGGATATATTTGCATGTTTGCGGACCAAACTTCTAGCTCCATCCGTGCCTACCACATAAGCTGCTCTTAACGTTGTTTCGCCACGAGGTCCCGCGATCTTAACGTCAACTCCATCCTCATCCTGATGCACAGATAGAGCCTCAACTTCTCTCCAGACCTTTGCGCCAAGGCTAAGCGCCCATTCCTCCAGCACCTTCTCCGTCTCACTCTGCGGTAGAAAGAGCGTGTGGTTGGAGGAAGAATCCAGCGCGGAGAAATCCAAAGGGGTTTCTAATCCGGCGAAATGACCTCTCGAAAGTAAGCGGCCTTGCTTGATTAATTGTGATTTCACTCCACGCATATCTAATATTTCAAGGGTGCGTGGATGTACGGTAAGCGCACGTGAATATGGAGTTGTCTCCTTTAGTCGCTCAATGACGCAGACCTTTACACCGGCTAATGCCAATTCCCCAGCCAACATCATGCCGACAGGACCGCCACCGATAAGAATGACTTCATATTTCATATAAACAACCTCTTTTCTTAAACATTATGGGAAGATCACGATAGCGTCTATTTCGATAAGCCATTCAGGATCGGCTAGTGCTTGAACGCCTATATAGGTACTTGCTGTCTTCGGCCAGTGAGGGCCAAACACATAGAATCCTGCGTCAAAAATAATCGAAATCAATTCTGGGCTGTGGTTCACCACAAAAATATTCATTTTTGCAATGTACAATGGATCCGCTTGCGCGGCTTCCAATGCATACTTAAGATTGGTGAACACTTGAATCGCTTGCGCGTAATAGTCCCCTGAACCGACCAATGCTCCTGTTTCATCTACAGAAACCTGACCAGAGATGAAGGCCAGTTTGGAGGCAGTAGTTACCACGACATGAGAAATGACAGATGTAACCTTATCCGTCAGTGTCTTCGGATTCACGATTTCCATAGGCAGGCATGCTCCATTTCCATATTTATAAATCTTCTCTTGAAAAGTGGATAAGTGTTTCCAGCCACCTCCTTCATCAATTATTGTTTCGTTAGAACCTTTTTTATTGCTTGTTAAAACAAGTGTGATGGAAATTATATATAATTTTTGTTTCATATGAAACAATATTATTGTACTTGGTTGCCATTTATCCTGTCAACCCCAGTCTCAATATGAGTATGCCTGTTTGTTTCTCAGAGAACAATCTATGATATAATAAAACAAATAAGTCGAGGAGCCAGCATAATCATGGAAACTGCCAGTAAGAACAAAACCGCTATTCATGAATTTTTCGTTCAGTTTCTTGAGCAAAAAGAGCAATATGAAACCCGAATAACTGCCACATACCTGGAGGATATCCGGAAGCATATTGAATCGGAATTCAGCTTGAATATGACGGAACTGCACACCATTGCGTGCATTGGAGAGCAGGAGCCGATCAATCTCACTTCCATCGCGGAGAGAATAAATTTAAGTAAAGGAAATACCTCCAAGATCGCAAATAAATTACTAAAGGCAGGTTGGGTGCGAAAGGCCCAGTTCAACGACAACAAAAAGGAAGTGTATTTTCGGCTAACGCCTGTCGGCAAAAAGCTATTTGCCGCTCATGATGAGCTTCACGCGAAGGAAAGGCAAAGAATGTACGAATTTTTGGAAAGATATAACGAAAGCGAGCTCGAATTTATTAAACGGCTGTTTGGAGATATGGTTGACTTCTATCGCTAAACGTACCTCAACAAACCGTACATGAATACGCCGCCTTTTAGAAGGCAAGAAGCGATCCGGCCAAACGAGGCGGGAGATGGGGCCTCCGCCTTCAAAGGATCTCCGATCCGAATAGATGGGGTATGGTACCCACAATCTTTTGATTTTTTGCTGCTGATCAGAAAAAGAGAGTGAGCTCCCTCACAGGCATTGGGCCGGCGGGGGAGCTCGCTGTCTTTCTCTAGAGCTTTATTTGGATTCAATTCGACCAATTGAATGGGGCGTCTCGGACAAAGTCTGTTTCACTGCCGACCAGTTGGTCTGCTCAATATCGAGTACATGTCGAAGGTAAGCCCATGTAACCTTCTGGATCAGGGCGACTCGTTCTGGGTTTTCGTCTGTTGTTTCTTTAACCTCGTAACCAGCGATGCCTCCAAGTGAGTGTTCTGCACCAAAAAGGGTGAGCAGGCTCTCGGCTCCCGGGCTGAGGAAGTAAGGGTCGGTCATCCAATCCGGCCCGCGAACGGTCAGCTGATATTTGTTAGGAGTGTCGTCCTGATCCCCGACGACCACGAGGGTGGGCTTGGTCATGTGCTCGAAGCTCACGTTCAGATGCGGCATCTTCTCGGCCGCGAACGGTGTCAGGCTGTCCCCACCTTGCCCAGCGGTGGCGAATAGCACGCCTGCTTTGATGCGCGAGTCGGACAGGTCCTCTTCCTTCTTAGTCTCGGGGTTGAGGACTCGCAATCCTAACAGGTTGCCCGCCGTCTGGCCGCCGAAGGAGTGTCCGGCTGTGGCAATGCGGCTTCGGTCAAGGCGCCCGCTGAGGCCGGGAACGGCAGATTCCAGGAAATCAAGCTGATCAAGGATGCGCTTCATGTCTTCCACTCGGAAACGCCATATCCGTGGTGTGCGGGGATCGTCCTGAGGGAGACCCAATGTCCTTGAGTCGAGATGGGTAGGTTGAATGACTACGAAGCCGTGTGCAGCCCAGAAGTCAACCAAGGGGCCGTAACCCTCCAACGATGAGCCAGAACCGTGTGAGAAAACAATAATAGGTAAGTTGCGACCGGTCGTCGGCGCGGAGACTCTCACTTGCAGATTCTCGCCACGGCCTGGGGCTGGAAGCACTATCGGCTTCACCGAGACGACTGGAGAGGGTGCGGTAATCTTTAGTTCCATAATAAATGTTCCTGCCCTTCTTAAGATAGATTTTTGCCGGGAGTTTTCTCCCTGACAGATCCCATAATAAAAGTTGGAGTCGAATCCAAGTCAAGGGCCGAAAACAAAATAGTTGATTAAGGATAAATGATGGAAATAAGTTTGACTTGGAGTATGCTCCAAGATGTATAATGCTCAAAACGGCAATTTAGGGAGGAGACATAATGGAAGAACAAACTTTTACGATCAAGCAAGTCGCCGAGCAAACCGGTATTTCCGAGGATACAATCCGCTATTACGAAAAGATCATGCTGCTGCCTCAGGCAGAACGTAAGGAAAACAGGCATCGCTTTTATCGAAGAGAGGACATTTATAGGATCAAGCAAATAACCTGCCTCAAAAAAACGGGAATGTCGCTCGAGGCTATGCGGCCATTTTTGGCTGCCTCAGTCGACTCCGATTCCGTTCATTATCCTGAACTGGTGGATCAATTAAGAAGTCAACGTGAACATATTATGATTCAAATTTCCTCGCTTCAGCAGATCGTTGATTTTATTGACATAAAGCTGAAAGAAGGTAGGGTCCAATAATTAAAGCTCGATACGGGCTTTTTTATACACGATCGAGTTGTAATCAACGCAGTTACAGCTGTGGCGGTTACAACAAATCAAATATTGGAGGTGAAATGATGAAAAATTTAGTTACAGGTGCAACATGAAAATTTGAACATTATTGTATCCGGATACGATTTACGTCCAGGAGAAACCCTCATCATCGTCACTAATAGCGGAATAAATGCGGTTCCGATTGAAGTTGCATTGGAGTGTAAGAAACGCGGTCTGCATGTGTCTGCCTTGACGAACCTTAAACAAATCGGAAGAGCGTTCCCGACATTCGAGCGGTATGCAATTTTTCGAGGTGTCGGATGATGTCCTGGATACCTGTGGTGCCCCCGGAGATGCCAAACTTAGCATGACAAGTATCGGGAACATTAAGCAAACGGGTAATCCATAACGACGATTCCTTCAACAAACGGGCCAATGGATTGCAATAAACTTTGATGCAAGGGGTGCTGAATATAATCCCGGCAAGCCTGTTGATCCTCGAAAGTGACTCTGATTCCCAATGTTAACCCGTGCATATGCTCTATTTCCTCCGTAACGTTAATCCCGGCGCTAAGCTCCACGATCCCCGGAATGTTCCCTTTAAAGTCATATGCGCGCTGTATTGCACTTTCTTTTACTTCAATAGAAACATCGGGCTTGAATTTCAATAGCACGATATGCTCAAACATATTACTCCCTCCTAGGTTTCTGGTTATTTTTGAATTTGGAGCTGCTTCAATTGGGAGAGCTCTTTCATCCATTTCACGAAATTGTCAGTTACAAGATCAAGGTACTGAATGGTAGGATCATCAGTCAGCTCACCCTTCTCGTTAAACTTCTCATGAACAAGACCAATGTACACTTCATTTCCAGGCAACAGCGGCGAGGAAATACCGGATGCGAACAGAATGTCACGCAGATGGCCCTGCGCTTTGACCGAACCCAATAATCCCATGGAAGATCCGACGATCCATGAGGGCTTCCCGATCATGACTCGATCCACGCGGGATAACCAGTCAATCGCGTTCGCCATGACGCCGGGAATAGTCGAATTATATTCCGGAGTGATCCACAACACCGCATCGGCAGCAGCGACTTTCGCCTTAAAATCGATAACCGGCTGCGGCGGAACAGACTCGATATCCTGATCGTAAAAGGGGAGGTCCCGAATGTTCAGCACATCCAACTGAAAAAGATGCTGATAACGGTTTTGAATATAACGGGCTAACTTCAGGTTGTATGATTCCTTGCGAATGCTTCCGACTATGGCGGCTACTTTCATTTTCATCACCTCAATGATAGGGTCTGAATGGAGTTGAGCAGGTGGGGCCGATCATCACTGTCTATCCATTCTTGCTCTTCCTCCTAAGGAGGACATAAACTAGTCTAAATGGACCCGAAGAGGCTAGGAAGAGATCTAGTTATCGTAGGATTGGGAATCCTACGTTCATGAAGGGGTAGGAGGTATGGAGAACATGGCAAACAGATTGGACCGTTATGAGGAATTGTCCCGTTTTTTGCGTTCACGCCGTGAACGAATAACCCCAGAGCAAGCAGGGGTGCCGGATTCCGGACGGAGACGAACACCCGGACTTCGCCGCAGCGAGGTAGCTCTGCTGGCAGATGTGGGATTGGATTGGTACACCTATTTGGAACAAGGGCGTCATATCAACGTATCCGCTGAGGTCCTTGGTCGAATAGCGAAGGTGCTTCGGTTAGATGAGTCGGAACGCAGGCATCTGTACCATCTTGCCCGTAAACAATTTCCCTTGACCGGTACGAAGCAACCCTCTAAGGTAACGCCGGAGCTTCAACGTTTTTTGGATAGCCAGAACCTTTCCCCTACGAATGTGATGGATGCGCGCATGAACATTATTGCCTGGAATGATGCTTACTGCGCAATAAATGGGAATCTCGCGGTTATGTCGGAAAGGGAGCAGAATTTGGTGTGGATGACCTTTACTTCTCCCCGTTTCCGCTATCTAAAGGGAGACCAGTGGGAACTGCATGCCAGGCGAATCGTTGCTAATTTTCATGCCGGGTATGCTCGTCACGTCGACGATCCTTGGTGGTCCGAGCAGTTCGAGGCGCTTTCACAGGCTAGCAGGGAGTTTCGAGCATTTTGGGATTCCCATGAGGTTCTCGATGCTATTGATGCTCCTAAGACGCTGCATTGTCCGAATCTCGGGATCTTGAATTTTGATCTTGTTTCATTTCATTACTTGAACGATTCTAATTTGACCGTTTCCATTCATGTTCCTCATCCCGATGGCACGGTGGATAAGATGCAGCAACTGTTAATCAATTATCAGAGCCAGCATTCAGAGGAGCTTGAATCTTCTTCAAGAGTTTAGAATAGGAAGGCAATCATAAATGGGTTAAACTTAACGGGTACAAGAGCTCAATAATCATAAAGCAGCATAGTATTCATTCGGTTTGAAAAAAAGTCGAGTCTGTGCTATTATCAGAAAAATCCAAACATAGCGAAGAAGAGAAGGCTATGCAATAGCGTTTATGTCCAGAGAGCGGAGGGTTTGCTGAAACCTCCGTCGTAACGCATGTATAGTGTCGTCTCGGAGCTGTTGACCGAACGCGGAAGGCGTGATAACACGCCCGCAAGTAGGATCAACCGGCCTGGCATCCGTTAACATGCTGCAGGTAAAGCATCGGCTTTACCTCATGAGACTGCAATTGCGAGGTTGCAGTAAACCTGGGTGGTACCGCGATTCCCCTTTCGTCCCAAGGCTTCTAGCATTGCTATGAGCCTTGGGAAGGAAGGGGTTATTAGTTTAATACCAACAGGCGATGAAGAGAAAGCCGGCAAGGGCGGTTATGCCCAGAGAGCAGAGGAAACGCTGAAACCTTTGCCTTAACCCTTTGTATGGTGTCGTCTCGGAGCTGTTAACCGAAAGCGCGGCTGGTCTTTTTCTGTCCCGCAAGTAGGCTTAACCGAAATGGTGCTCGTTAACGCGCCGCAGGTAAGGCATCGGCCTTACCTCATGAGGCTGCATTCGCGAGGGTGCAGCGAACTTGGGTGGTACCGCGAAAAAATCCCCTTTCGTCCCTGTATGAGCTGACCGCTGTCAGTTTGCTCAGGAGGAGAGGGGGTTTTATTTTGCAAAGGAGGCTGCCCAAGTGGAACAACAATTAGGAATGACGAATGAAACAGCGACGCCATCAGAGGAATATATCACCGGTTCGGAGGTGCTTTTGCGCGGCTTGCTGCAGGAAGGCGTAGAGTGCGTATTCGGTTATCCTGGAGGTAATGTGCTCTATATTTACGACGCGATGGTACATCAGCCAGAATTCAAGCATATCTTGACCCGGCACGAACAAGGCGCGATCCACGCGGCGGACGGCTATGCCAGGTCAACGGGGAAGGTTGGGGTATGCATCGCGACATCCGGTCCCGGAGCAACAAATCTGGTGACCGGGATTGCAACCGCCTATATGGATTCGGTGCCGCTGGTGATCATAACGGGGAACGTATCTACGAATGTCATGGGCTCGGATGCTTTTCAGGAAGCGGACATCATTAGCATCACGATGCCGATTACGAAGCACAGCTACATGGTTCGCGATGTACACGAACTTCCTCGCATCATTCATGAAGCGTTCTACATTGCAAATACGGGCCGCAAAGGTCCTGTCTTGATCGATATTCCAAAAGACGTGACCAATCAGCGGATGGTATATCGTCCAGCGGACACGGTCCGGTTGCGAGGATACCATGGAGCCCCGGAACCGAATCCGGCGGAAATGGATGCGCTGCTTCAGGCGATTGCGGAAGCGCGCAAGCCGGTTATTATCGCAGGCGGCGGCGTTGTCTATTCGAACTCCTCGCAGGAGCTGATCAAGTTCGTCCACACTACGCGGATTCCGGTCGCGACCACTCTGCTCGGCCTCGGCGGGTTTCCGAGCGATGACGAGATGTGGCTGGGCATGCTCGGACATCATGGCGTATATGCGGCGAATATGGCGGTACAGAATGCGGATCTCATTATTTCGATCGGCTCGCGTTTCGATGACCGGGTCACGATGAAGCTGGACGGGTTTGCGCCTCAGGCCAAACGTATCGCCCATATCGATATCGATCCGGCGGAAATCGGCAAGAACGTCAAGACAGATCTTGCATGCATCGGCGATATTAAAAACTTGCTGGCTTATGCGAACACGAAAGCGCAAGCAGCCCAGACGGGCACCTGGCTTGAGCAGCTTCAAGAGTATAAGGTGCAGCATCCGCTTCGGTATACCGATTCGGATACAGTCATTAAGCCGCAATATGTGCTCGAGATGATTAGCGAGACGACGCAAGGAGAGGCAATCATCACCACCGATGTAGGCCAGCACCAAATGTGGACCGCGCAGTTTTACCGCTTCAAGCATCCTCGCTCGCTCATCACGTCGGGCGGTCTTGGCACGATGGGCTTTGGCTTCCCGGCCGCGATCGGCGCTAAAGTCGGAAATCCAGATCGTCTCGTCGTTTCGATCAACGGCGACGGGGGCATGCAGATGTGCGCGCAGGAGATGGCGATCTGCGCGATTCATCAGATTCCGGTCAAGATCGTGGTCTTGAACAACCAGGTGCTCGGCATGGTTAAGCAGCAGCAGGAATTGATGTACGAGCGACGCTACAGCCAGATTGATCTGTCCGGCAGTCCGGACTTCGTCAAGCTAGCGGAAGCATACGGGATCAAGGGATTAAGGGCAACGAACAAGGATGAAGCCTCCAAGGTCTGGTTAGAGGCGCTGCAGACGACAGGACCTGTGCTCGTCGAGTTCGTCATCCCGACCAATGAGAATGTGTACCCCATGGTGCTTGCCGGTACGACGCTGGACCAAATGATTCTAGGGGACGACGAATAATTGCGCTGAACGGGTAACATTAACGTTGAATGAAAAAGCGAAAGTCTAGGACATTATTTTCTCGTCCATGGCTGTCGCTTTTTCGATTTCAAGGGGTCAACTAACGCTTTATTTACGCCGGAATCGGATATGGACGCTTCACTTACGAAATGGCTTGCAAAATATGAACGATCTTCCTTTCCATATCGGAGTCGTCAATCATTTTCAGATATTCAGGTTTTAGCAATTGATACTGCTTCATGTAGTAGAAATCCATAATCGCTTGTTTCAAGGTGATATCATACTGAATCGAAAATGACGGCTCGATAAAGCGTCGCAGCACAGCGTCATCTTGAACCATAAACAACACGGCATTCAATCTGTTGAAAATCTGTTGCTCCATACCGGATTCAAAAAAAGTTTGCAAGCTTTTATTCCGGTTCTGTAGGGCAACGGACAGATTCTCAAAATGGTGTGGATAAAATTCCTTCAGATCTTGCAAGAACAAATCAGAGATATACGCGGCACACATCAAAGATTGTAAAAATGTTAATTGAAAACGATCCAAAAAAGAGACGGCATCGTCTTTCACAACGGTGTCGGCCTTCTTCGAATAATCAATGTAATAATCCACGACTTGTTCGATGATGTCGTCTTTGGAGGAAAAATGCTTATAGAGCGTCACTTTGCTGATATCCATATATTTAGCGAGATCGTCGACTTTCAGTTGGCTGAATTTTGTTTTTCTTATAATGGGTTTTATTTTTTCCACATAGGTATCTACACTCACAGCTTTTCTCACGGATAAGTACCTCCCTTTGATGCCTATACAACATATTATAACAAATATGCTGCCCTTTATGTATGAAATTAATTAAATGAACTAATTTAATTAAATTAGTTTACTTAATAAATTTATTGCTGTATAATCGCTCCTGTACCTAATCATCCGATTACGGATTATACAAAGGGAGGACGATTTAAATGGAACCATTCAGTAAGGGCAAATTTTCTGACAAAAAGGTCGTGATAACGGGAGGCAGCAGCGGAATCGGCCTTGCGGCGGCGAAGCTGCTGGTGGATGAAGGCGCACGCGTTCTGATTACTGGACGTACTCAGGCGACGCTGGATGCGGCTCGTGAACAACTCGGAAGCCACGCGATCGCGGTCTTAAGCGATGCCGCCTCATTGAAGGATATCGCCGCATTAGCCGATCGAGTGGAGTCTGAATTTGGAACAGTAGATGCCCTGTTCGTTAACGCTGGTGTCACGGGGTTTGTCCCTTTCGAAGCAATGACAGAAGAAAAGTACGACGAGATACTTACAATCAATGCCAAGGGACCGTACTTTACCGTGCAGAAACTCGCTCCGCTGCTAGGCTCAGGGAGCGGGGTAGTCCTTACCACCTCAATCGTGAACGTAGTGGGTCTCCCAATGCTCAGTGCTTACGCAGCTAGTAAGGCGGCGCTGCGCTCCATGACTCGAGGTCTGGCGCGCGAGTTATTACCTCGAAATATTCGCGTCAACGCAGTCAGTCCCGGCGTTATTGACACAGGCATCATGGAAAAGTCAATGCCGGCAGAAGCTGCCGAACAGACAAAGGCACAGATGAGACAGCAGATCCCAATGCTGCGTTTAGGCGATCCGGTCGAGGTTGCCAAAGCCGTAGCATTCCTGGCATTTGAGGCCACCTATACCACAGGGGCTGAGTTCCCTGTCGATGGAGGCGGCTCCCAGATCTAAGCTCCTCAGTTCGCACACCTGACTATTAAGCGAGGGAAGGGGCATAGCTTCCCCTCATGACACCCTGCCTTCTAGTGAATTTTATAGTTTAGGAGTTCGTTGTTTTCCTTGGAAGACCGTTCGAAATCACAGAGAACGCGATTTTATCAGAGCAAAATGGAGGGAACATCACAATGGAGAATACCATGCGGACCATCCGGTTTCACGAATACGGAGAACCAACGGATGTCTTGTGCTTGGATGAGGTGGCGATCCCAGAGCCAGGGCCGGGACGCATTCGCGTGAGAGTACGCGCTTGCGGCTTAAATCCGGTTGACTGGGTGACGTGCCAAGGCCATTTTGCCGGTCAATTGCCCTTGCCTCGCGGAATCGGGCTGGACGTGGCCGGTATTGTAGACGCAATCGGAGAGGGCGTAACCGATGTTGCCATCGGCGATGCCGTTCTGGGTGGGGCAGATTTCATGAATGGATCGAGCGCCGGTGCGTCGGATCAAGCGATTATGTACTATTGGTTCCGCATGCCGGCCGGACTCGACTTTGTTCAAGCTGCAGCGTTGCCAATGGCAGTCGAAACCGCTTACCGTGGCATTGATACTCTTGGGGTGAAATCGGGTCAGACCGTACTCGTGCACGGAGCCGGCACCACGGTAGGGTTCGCGGCCGTTCAAATTGCCCTCATGCGCGGTGCCCGTGTGATCGCAACCGCTGGACCCACCTACGCCGACAAGCTCCGCTCCATGGGGGCGTTGGTAACCTCGTACGATGATGGAATGGTCGAACGAGTGACCGAACTGGCCAAGCAGCCGGTTGATCTCGCCCTGGATACCGCGCCAATCAGCGGTTCATTGAAAGATCTGGTCGAAATCGTCAACGGGCATCCCCAGCATGTCCTAACCGTCAGCGATTTCGCCGCAGCCGCTGAACTTGGCGTTCGCACCAGCTTTGGAGAACTACATACCGCACGTTATGACGTTGTCGGCGACTTTGCCGGGTACGCAGCGGACGGCAAGTTCACGATTCCGGTCGCGAAGACTTTCGAACTCGAAGAATGGCGTTCAGCTGTTCAAATCAGCCTGAGCGGGGGTGCCCGCGGCAAACTGATCCTCCTGCCCGACTCCGACTGATGAACACATTAACCGATGAAATTCTGAATGAAGGAGGACATGCATTGAGTAAGAACCAACGAGAACATATTGCACTGATTACAGGCGCAAGTAACGGGATCGGGTTGGCATTGACCCGGAAAATGCTGTCGGAGAACTGGCAGGTGGTTGCTTTGAACCGGTCGGATTTTCCAGCGGACGATAGATTCCTCCAAAATCATCTCAAGGACGGACGGCTCCGAGCCTATAAAGTGAAGGATCTCACCGATTATGGCAGCTTGAGGCACTCTTTGGAAGAAATCAAAAGCAAGGAACAGCGGATCGATATTTTGTTTAACAACGCCGGAGGAGGCTTAAGTGAGCTGCGCTATTCGAAACAAGGCCGCGAATTGCATTATGAATTGTTGACGGTCGTTCCTTTTATAATTCTGATGGAATTGAAAGAGCTGTTGAAGAACGGCAGCTTAAAAACCGTGATTAACACTTCGTCGCAGGTGTTTAGATTTACGAAGGAGTTTACGATCGAAAAATTGGAGCATCCCAAAACCTTCCGCAAAATGTATGGACCCTATGCGACTTCAAAGCTGGCTCTTTCGTTGTGGACCCAAGCCGTCGCACCGCAGCTTGCAAAGGAAGGCATCAAGATCCGCAGCGTTGACCCAGGCATTAACAATACGCTAAGAAAAGGAAAAGATTCCGGACTGACCGCAGGGTTTGAACTGTTTATGAAGTTTTTTTCCTCTCCGCCTACTCATGGAGCCAACCTATTATATGAGGGAGCTCTCGGCAAAAACAGCAATGAGACCGGCGTGTTTCTGTTCAAAGATCGGATTGCGGACTTGAAATTTACAGAACATGCGCAGCGTGTGCTGGAAAAAATCTCCGATATATATAGCCTTGAATATCTTGGAGGGAATGTTCAAGTTAATGGCTGAGTTCCAGAAGTGCAAAGCGCCGGTTGGGTTGGAACGGCCGTTAACCTGCTTGCCAAGGGAGATGAAAGCAATTTCTGCCTGACTGTGAGTCAAAAAATATACTCACTTCGATCTAAACCAAATTGGTATTAAAGCAAATAAGGTCATATTACAGCTGAGCAGATCCAGGATTATTTTCTGACATTTGCTCGGCTTTTTTTGTTTAGGGAATAAGGGAAAGGGAAGGGATTTGTATGCTCAATCAATCCTCCCGAATATCGTGTTCAACAGATAACGAATCCCATACGCTCATCAAATGAGTTATGGCAGCTGCAATTTCCTCGTATGGAACACCGTCTCGGGCTTGTGTAGAAATCCCTCGTAAGAAGGTTTCAAATAACGTAATCACCATGGAGATATCCGTGGATCCTGGCAACTCCCCGTTGGTTATGGCTCGTTCTATACAATCTTTGATCCACCCCCGGACTCTCTTTCTTTCCTTTGACAGAAGGTCTTGGATATGTTGTTGCTCAGGAGAACAGTTAACTGTGGACAAAACCAACAGACAACCTAAAGGGTGAGTGTTCTCTGTCTGGAACCGAGCTGCTTCTAGCAATCCCATTTCCATGGCTGCTCTCGACGTTATGTTTGTATTTTTGAAAGTTTCCGAAGCATGTCCATACATCGATATGTAGCGATCAATCACTTCACGGAACAGTTCTTCTTTTGACTTAAACGCTGCGTAGAAACTTGCAGATGATATATCTCCCATTGCGGCCTTTAACTGAGCCAGTGAAGTGGATTCAAAGCCATATTCCCAGAAAAGAATCATGGCGGCGGCAACCGCCTCGTCACGATTAAATGTACGTGGACGTCCTGTTCGCGGCATAAGATGACCTCCTTTATTAATTTTATACTAATCGATCCAGAAATTCTTGACAAGAATTGAGCTGTTTGAACATAATATATGGAATGAATGGTCTGTAATTCGAATTGGCTGAAGAGAGACAACTTACTTTTACACAATCTTTTCTAATAAGGATGTGTCGACAGATGATAAACTTTAGAGACAAAGAATATCGGTGTACCTCGGAAATTGTACTCGGCTTAATCAGTGGGAAATGGAAGATATCCATTTTAAACCGCTTAGCAAAAGGTCCAGTACGGTACAATGAGCTGCGACGGGAACTTCCTGAAGCAACCCAACGCATGGTTACGATGCAGCTAAGAATGCTAGAAAGCGACGGACTTATTATTCGCAAGGTTTATCCAGCTTCACCGCCAAAAGTGGAATATTGCTTGTCTCGGCTAGGCGAACAACTGGCCCCTATGCTCACGATGTTATGCGATTTTGGAACCGACTATATCGAAAGCTTTCCCGATGAAGTATTGTACACAAATCACAAGAATGCATAAAAAAGCTACAATCTGTCCATTTACCATTCATCTTGCCTTGAATCGGGCTGCTCTTGTCACTCGAAAAGCAGGAGGTACTTTTCCCAATTACCTCCTGCTGCATTTATATGTCTTAATTATATATTTCCTTGGTATTGCTCATGCAGTGCATTATTCTCTTTAGTCGTACTGACAGTTCCTTGCTTCAAACGATAGTTGACCCATGCCAACACTGCCGCGAGTACGGCCACAATCCCACCAGACCAGGAAAGATCAATAAGCTTCATGTTCGTAGTGATAATTCCACCTAAAGCGGATCCGATCGCAATGCCAACATTGTTGGCAACGGAGGTTAAGGATGAAGCCAAATCTCTTGCCTCCGGAACATGCTCATCGGCATAATCAATGAAGTACAACTGCATCGTCGAGTTCATAAGATAAACAACGAGAGCCATGAATGAGATGCTGACCAGTCCCGCAACAAGAGAGCCGGAAGTAAAATAAAGTGACACCAAGATGACGGCTTGAGCCAGAAGCACATAGCGAATTTTTCTCATCCCGTCACCGACAGCCAGCTTTCCTCCGATTAGCGTGCTGAAAATAGACACAACACCATACAGTAAAAAGATGAGACTAATATAACGGGCCGGAACAAAAAGCACATCCTGAAGCAAAGGAGCTAAATACGTATAGATGCTATAAGTAGCTGCTATGCTTAACATCATAATGGCGAAAGCAAGCACAATTCTGGGGTAAGCGAGCAATCTGAGTTGTTTTGTGAGTGAACTGTGTTTTCCTTTTAGTCCTCTAGGAATGGTTGCGATGCTTGTTATCAAAGAAATGATTCCTAATACTGTGGTAAACCAGTAGGCCAAATGCCACCCGCCCCATTGTCCGATAAAAGTGCCAAGGGGTACGCCAAGGACGCTCGCCACAGTGAAACCAGTAAAGATGATAGAGATCACCGGCCCTCTTTTTTCTGGAGGCATGACTTCACTTGCCACTGACATCGCGAGTGCAATCAAGACGCCGGTAACCACGGCCGTGATTATTCTGGACACCAGAAGCAGGCCATATGATCCTGATAAAGCCGTAACGATATTCCCCACAATAAATATACTGAGCAAGACAAGGATGAGCGGGAATTTGGAAAATCGGCTGAATAATGCCGTGAAGACCGGGGTCCCTATAGCAAAGGTAAGCGCAAAAGCCGTCACCAGAAAGCCTGCAGTCGATATGGCGATTTTCATATCTGCGGCAATTTCAGATAATAATCCGACCATCAAAAATTCACTGGTCCCTAGAATAAAGGTCAATAAAAATAAATTCATTGTCAAAAACTTTTGTTGTCTGGTCAAAATAGGTTCTCCCTTTCTATCCAAAATGTCGGCGGATTTCATTTCACGACTTACAGTACTAGAAATTGCGTACCGAAGCCTTTGCCGGAAACATAAGCCGCTTCCAGTTCCTCCTGATCTCCTTTATCCAATAAAACTACATTTTCGGGATATAGTTTACCTAGTAAAGCCCGTAGGACAAGTTCATTTTTGCCAGTCGGAATGAAATGGATGCCATCTGCATTGGTGACTAATCCGGAGTGCGAGAGAATGTCTTCAGCAGGGTGCCAGTGGAGGTATTCGCGCTTTATAAATTCGCTCCCAGCATTGCTGTTTATCTGTGGCCGATATAAAAAGCGCTGCCCCCTAAAAAGCTGACCAAGATCTACTGCAAACTCGCTGCCTTTCATCTCGATACTGAACTGTAGAGTCGTTCGATCTGTAATTGTATTTGGCAGCAACCGGGCAATCGATGGTTCATCGTAATCCTCCCCATACTCAGGAAGCAATTTATTGTCTGCCGGTGTTCCTTTTCCTGCCTCCGTACGGGGCGCGGAATAATAATCTTCATATTCATAATCGAAGGAGACCGCAGTCAAACCTTCTCCATCAACTACCTGTATCGTTTGTACTGGATGCCATCTCAGGAGATAGCGGGATGCCGTACGGGCAGACTCACCCAAACCAGCCGGCAAAACGGTACCTAAACGATATTGGAAGCCGTAACCGGCCTTTTCGAGCCCTGAGCTAACCACACTTTGTGCATATTGGATGATCGATTTATGTGTCAATTTTTTCTTGAACAGTTGCGTTAAGAATACTTCCCGGGATGGCTCCAGAAAGCGCAATCCTTTGAATTCTCTATATTCCTTGACCTCAAACGGAACCTCTTCCCAATTAGCAAATGGCAACAAGGCATCCCGAAGTAAAACGAATTGGTGTAAGTATTCATTATAAATCTGCATAATCCTTGGTCCGCCGAATGGTCCCCAAACCTGAGCAGTGGCTTCCGGGGTCAGCGGATGACCATAACAGTGGCTTCGAAATTCCAGTTCACTAAGCGTTTCTGACCCATACTCAGCCAATGTCTTTTTCTCAGCATTGATTTCTCTGGCCCAGCTTACCAATTGTTCTCCGATGCGTACCGCTTGAGCTCTAATCTCTGTACCGGCATGATCTTCAAGTTCCAATGATTTTAAGGGCAAAGAAGACAGGCGTCCGGAAATCGCCAGATTGGCTAGCAGGCTATCTAAGAGTACTGTCGGATCGCTGTTCACTGGTTCGCCCAGCTGAACCAGCATGGCCTCCAGCATTTTATCGAGTTCGATAACAATTTCTTTGGCTCGATATACGCCTGCAGGCAAATTCCAATCCATGTTCGAGTTTTCGCCCTGTCTGATGGAATTGACTGGTTTGTTATCAATGAACTGTTCAATATCTATGGTTTCTCCCCAAACGATTTTCTTCTCTTTCAAAATAAGTTGATATTCCTTCATTTCTTAGCACCTCACCTATGATTTTTTTAACGACCGTGTGTCGCTCAATTAATTATGGATCGATCGTTCTGTATGTAAGGTTATCACCCTGACCAATTGGTGAAAAGTACGCACTTTTTTGTGTGAACGGAACATTTTTGTGGGGTAGGATACATTTTGATACTTAGAAATGGATTAGAGACAAAGACCGTAATAAATCAAATCAAGGAACCATTATTGAACTAACGGGAGAGGATGGGTCATATAGCCTTTTGAAGGCAGCCGGAGATGACCCTATTGCTCATTCTGCAGCGGTTTAACCCCATACTGTGTACGCCTATCGTAAAATTCGGCCTACTTTCCATCGCTGGCAGCGATGAGGTCAGGGGTTCGATGCCCTCAGGCTCCATACGAAGAAAAACCCTAGAGAAATCAAGGCTTCTTGTTTTTTATCGGAAATTTTGACCGGGCGGAATTTACCCGGCCACAATAACCCAAAGCGTCCCACAAGTCTTTTTTCAAGGCTTGCGGGACGCTTTTCTTCTGTTCCAGAATAAATCACTGATATGGAATATGGGGTTCAGGAGATCGGATTTACGATTTAACATAGAATTTACGAGACTTTTACATTTATATCATTGAATATGTCAGTGACATAAATTAACTTCAAATTAGATCCCTTGCGGATACGAGTCGACTCAACGATTAGAGGGATAATTTGATGAAAGATGCACGTTTGAAGAAACAGAATCAATTATATCACCGGGTGGCTGATCAGGTAATCGAGATTATTCAGAGTCGTCGGCTGCGGCCGCATGATCCTGTTCCATCCGAAGGAGAGCTTGCCAAGTTATTTGGCGTGAGTCGAATGACGAGCAAGCTGGCGCTTCAAAAGCTGGCAGAGCAAGGACTGGTCTACCGCCTGCCCCGCAGAGGGACCTTCCTTGCCCAGCCGCAAGATGGATTGATGGCCGATGGAGGAACTTCACCCCAGGTCGCCGAGGCGGCACTGAACGTGGAGAGGCCGTTCGGACAGATCGCACTCATTATGCCCCATCTATCCGATTACACTTCCAGAATCATCGCCGCCGCCGAGGCTGAAGTGCGAAAGCACGGGTGCGACCTCATTTTAAAAATGACGAAGGACCGCGACGATGAGGATCTTTGTCTGGAAAGGCTGGCCGAAGGAGGGATCACCGGCATCATTCTGTTTCCTCAGGGGCGGAAGACTTGCAGCGATCAGGTGCTGCGACTAAAGCTTTGCAAACTGCCGCTGGTGATCATCGACCGTATTTTCCATGAAGTGGAGATCGATTGCGTGTATCACGACCACTATATGGGCTCTTATCAAATGACCAAGTATTTGATCGAGAAGGGGCACCGGGAGGTGGGATACACTTCGAACCCGATCGACAATATCACAAGCCGGAAGGAACGGTATCAAGGCTATATCCAAGCGCTGCTCGATCATAAAATTCCGGTGAAGATCCAGAACATTCATTTTCGAAGCGTCACTTGCGATACCAGCCGCATTAATGAGCTCGATCCGGAACAGGAGCGCTTTATTCAGGACAATCCCCGGATGACGGCCATCATGTGCGGGGATGACCATGTCGCCATCTCGACAATTCACACCGCATTGCAAATGGGGATTCCGGTTCCTGAAAAGCTGTCCATCGTCGGGTTCTCCGATATCCAGTTAGCGGCATATATTCCGACACCGCTTACGACGGTTCGACAAGATACCGAGAAGCTTGCCCGATCGGCCGTTGATTTGCTGATGAAGCGCGTTGGCAACTCCAACGAGAATCCCATCACCATTAAAATTCAAACATCGATAGTAGAACGGCAATCCGTTCAGTCCTGGACGTAAAATGAATCACTATCGTTTGCATGGCAAGGAGACATGACTTTGAAAATTCACTTTCTAGGAACCGCAGCCGCAGAGGGTTTCCCCAATGCATTTTGCCGCTGCGAGCATTGCAACAAAGCGCGGGAGCTTGGGGGAAAAAATATCCGCACAAGAACTTCCGCCATCCTGGACGATGTCATCAAATTTGACTATTCCCCGGATTCCTATATGCAGGCGCTGCGGGACAATATCGATCTGGGAGCAATCGAGCATCTGCTCGTCACCCATTCGCATTCGGACCATTACAATGCCGTTGATCTGGAATGCCGCAGGGAAGGGATTGCGCACGGCCTCCAGCATCCGTTGCACATTTATGGGAATGGTACCGTGATGCATCACACGCGTGCTGCCATCGGCCGCTTTGAAGGACAAAGGTATCAATTCCATCTGTTGCGCCCGTATGAGACCTTCGCTATGGGCGATGCAAGGGTAACGCCATTATTGGCGGATCATGACCGGATGGAAACCTGTCTATTATACGTCATTGAAAAGGAAGGAAAAAAACTGCTGTACGGGCATGATTCGGGCTGGTTCCCGGATGCGACATGGGCATGGTTGAAGGGCAAAAGCCTGGATTGCGCCATCCTCGACTGCACGCATGGATATACGGGGAACTCCCGCGACCGCAATCATATGTGCGTGGAAACGGTGCTGGAAGTCCAGCGCGAGTTCCAAAAAGAAAATATCCTGAAGCCTGAAGGCCAAATCGTCGTCACACATTTTAGCCATAATTCCAAGTTGCTACATGAGGAGTTTGTCCGCATCTTCAGCCCCGTCGGTATTGTGCCGGCATATGACGGGTTGATTATCAACATTTAAACAAAACAAAATGACACGATCAAAGGAGAGTTAAGGAATCATGAGAAAACTTTCAATGGCGCTTCTTCTCATTATGTGTGTGATTGTATCGGCTTGCGGAGGCGGCAACAATGCCGGCAATGCAAACGCAGGCACTTCGGAGGGGACACCGGGTGCGTCGGAATCATCGTCCAATGAACCAGTCCAGAATGAAAAGCTGATCGTGTACACCAATGCGAACTCGGACGGCCGCGGCGAATGGCTGATGGAAAAAGCGAAAGGCGCCGGCTTTGACATCGAAATTGTCGGAGCGGGCGGCGCCGACCTGACGAACCGGTTGATTGCCGAAAAGAACAACCCGATCGCAGACGTCGTATACGGCTTGAACAATATGCTCTATGAGAATTTGAAAAAGGAAGACGCTCTGGCTAAGTTTGTACCGAGCTGGGCCGGAGATGTTGAGCAGGGCTTGAACGATCCGGAAGGCTACTATCATGGGCTTGTGAAGCAGGCGATTCTGCTTGGTTATAACCCGAACGAATTCACGGCAGATACTGCGCCAAAGGACTGGACGGACCTTTATAAGAAGGATGCGTATAAAGGGAAATACGAAGCTCCTACGCTGCTTGGACAAAATACGCCTCGCCTTGTTGTAGCGGGCATTCTGACCCGTTTCCAAGATCCGAACGGTGATCTCGGCGTATCCGAGGAGGGCTGGAATGAAATTCAGCAATTGTATGACAACGGTGTCAGCGCAGTCGAGGGCGAAGACTTCTACGCCAATTTGGCCAGCGGTAAAACGCCGCTAGGAGCGCTCGTCTCCGGAACCCTGCAGCAGAAGGAAGAGCAATATAACGTAAAAGCAGGCATTGTCAGTCCGGAAATCGGCGTACCGATGGTCGTGGAACATGCGGCGATCGTGAACGGAACGAAGAAGCAGGCAACGGCGGAGCGGTTCGTGGAATGGCTCGGATCCAGCGAAATCCAAGGGGAATTTGCGGCTGAGTTCAATGCCATGCCGGCAAATACGAAGGCGGTCGAGCAAGCCAATGAGTCCGTCAAGGAGCTGTTCACTTCGTTAAAACCACAAGATTTCGATTGGGCCTTTATTGCCGAGAATATGGATCTGTGGGCGGAGAAAATCGAGTTGGAGATTATGCAATAAATAACGGAATGGAGTCAAGCCGGCTGCATATTGGGAACGCCAATGTGCAGCCGTTCATTCAAGTACAACAAAAAGGAAGAGAATACTATGATTACATTCCAGAACGTTGACATTAAATTCGGAGAATTTCATGCGGTCAAAAACCTTAATTTGCATATTCGGGAAGGGGAATTCTTCACGTTCCTCGGTCCCTCGGGTTGTGGGAAGACGACGACCCTCCGCAGTCTGGTCGGGTTTATTATGCCTACGAGTGGACAGATCCTGCTGAAAGACGCCGATATTACCCGTTTGCCGATCGAAAAAAGAGAGATCGGGATGGTATTTCAAAGCTATGCATTGTTTCCAACGATGAATGTGTATGAGAATATCGCTTTCGGCTTGCGGGTCAAGAAGTTTTCCAAGGCGGAAGTGGACCAGAAGGTAAAGGACATTGCCCGGAAGGTTGACTTGAAGGATGATCAGCTGTTCAAGAAGGTATCGGAACTATCCGGAGGCCAACAGCAGCGCGTCGCGATAGCCAGGGCGCTGGTTTTGAAGCCGAGCATCTTGGTACTGGACGAACCTTTATCCAACTTGGACGCCAAGCTGCGGGTGCAGCTGCGCAATGAGCTGAAACAACTGCAGAAGAAATTCGGGATCACCACGATTTATGTCACGCACGACCAGGAAGAAGCGTTAACGCTGTCCGACCGGATTGGAGTATTCAATCATGGCGTCCTGGAGCAAGTGGGCACGCCCTTGGAAGTTTACAATCAATCGCAAACGGAGTTTGTATGCAATTTCATAGGAGATATTAATCGGATCGATCCGCGGATGGTGGAGAACAGCCGGTTGAACGATGTTGTTCAGCCAGGGAATATCGCCTATATCCGCAATGAAAAGGTAAGCCTGCTGCCCCTGCAGGGGATCGATACGGTCGAACTGAAAGGCAAGATCGCGGACCGGGAATTTTACGGTTTATACAGCAAGTACGTATTGGAGATTGCCGGCGGCGGACGGCTAAAGACCATCGAAATCGAAAGCCGGCAAGTCCAACATGAGGTCGGCGACGATGTGGACATCTACCTCCCGGTCCGCGATATTTTGCAATATCCGTTGAAGGAGGGGGAAGCATGAATGCCCGGAACCTGAGCGCCCGGCTGGCTTCCGTAAACCCTGTTTCGATCCTTTTATATGGGTTGATTGCCTGGTTTGTCATTGCCTTTCTGATTTATCCGAACTTGAATATTTACGGCGAAATTTTCTTTAAGGACGGCAAATTTACGCTCGAAGCGGCAGAGAAGCTGTTTTCTTCCGAGCGCGCGATGAGAAGTTTATATAATAGCTTTATTCTCGCTTTTTCCCTTGTCATTACCGTAAATGTGGTGGGTATAACGCTGGTTTTGATTTCGGAATATTTCGATATCAAAGGGGCGAAATTTTTGCGGTTGGGTTATTTTACGACCTTGATTTACAGCGGAGTCGTGCTGGTGTCCGGCTATAAATTCGTCTATGGCGAAGAAGGGTTTATGACCAAGCTCCTGGTTCAATGGTTCCCTTCTTTTAATACGACATGGTTTCATGGCTACTGGGCGGTCCTATTCGTCATGACGTTCGCCTGCACGTCCAACCACTTCCTGTTCCTGAGCAATGCGATTCGCAAAATCGACTTCCAAACGGTGGAGGCCGCGAGAAATATGGGGGCATCTACTTGGTATATCCTAAGGCGGGTCGTACTTCCGGTCCTGAAGCCTACGATCTATGCGTTGACGATCCTGACTTTTCTCACCGGCCTGGCTGCGACATCCGCGCCGCTTATTCTCGGGGGGAAGGAATTCCAGACGATCACGCCGATGATTCTGACGTTCTCGAAAAGCATGACGTCAAGAGATTTGGCTGCGCTGCTGGCCCTTATTCTCGGAGTAGCCACACTGGTGTTGTTGACCGTGATGATCCGGTTTGAACGTAAAGGCAACTTCATGTCGGTCTCCAAAGTCAAATCGGAGCTGGTCAAACAAAAAATCCGCAGTAAATTCGGTAACATAGCCGCTCACATTCTGGCTTACGGCCTGTTTGTCCTCTATATCGTTCCGGTTGTGCTGATCATCATCTTTTCGTTCACCGATGCGGCAAGTATTTCTACCGCCACGTTGAATTTAAACAGCTTCACGTTGGATAATTACATTCAAGTGTTCTCATCCATGTCGGCATTCAAGCCATATCTTGTGAGTATTCTATATGCCGCGGCAGCCTCGGTCATTGTCGTCGCATTGGCGCTGGCCGCGTCAAGGATAGTGCATAAATATAAGAACAAGTGGGCGCTTGCCCTGGAATATGCATTGCTGATTCCGTGGATTCTGCCGTCGACGCTGATTGCGATCGGACTGATCGTAACCTTTAACACGCCGAAGCTGATGATCGGGAATACGGTATTGGTTGGCACGATCTGGATGCTTCTGATTGCCTATGTGATCATACATATTCCTTTCACCCTGCGAATGGTCAAGGCCTCCTTCTTCAGCTTGGACAGCAATCTGGAAGATGCTGCAAGGAATTTGGGTGCCAAACCGTTCTATACGTTCAGAAAAGTATTGCTGCCGATCATTCTACCGTCGACGCTAGCTGTTCTTGCCTTGAATTTCAACGGAATTTTGGCCGATTATGACGTTACCGTGTTCCTCTACCATCCTTTGTACCAGCCGTTAGGAATCGTCATCAAGAACAGCACGGATGCGCAGGCGCTAGCGGATACCAAAGCGTTGACATTGGTTTATTCGGTAATATTGATGATCATGTCCTCCGTTACGTTATATTTCGTTTACGGAAGAAACAGCAGATCTTGAAAGTGACGTGGTTGTGTGAAGCATAGGTTTTTCCTCCTGAACACCGGCTTTTGGTGAAGAATTCAAATACTAAAAAATATCTAAGGCGGATCTGGATGACTTTTGTCCAATCCGCCTTTTTGATTTGACTCCAAGCGATGTCTGATTGCATAAGCCTGGCCAAGCTCGAAGTATACCTGAACCGTACGGGTTGTGAAGCTGGCGGGAATGCATAACCGTGTCCAAAATCAACATAATAAGAAAAAACATCCAGTGAGGAAGGGAGCCTAACATGATGAAGGAACGTTCTGCCAACCATGAGCAAGAGGAACAAATTACTCCGTGTCTAAACGAGTCAATAGGCAGAATCCAAGACATGTTCACGGATACTCCCGACCTGATCGTACGCAAACTAACCATTAAACAAACCGGGGAAAAAGCAGCAATCGTGTATATGGAGGAATTAACCGATAAGACATGCATTAATCACGATATTCTTGCTCCGCTTCAGCTTGAGTCCGGGAACCCGTCCGATGATTTTATTACAAATGTAGGGTATGTAAAGCCTGAATCTTTATGGGCTAAACTTAGGCTGAACCTTATGCTCGGTAACAGCGTATTGTTCATCGAAGGTCGCGGCACCGCGTATATACTGGACACCAAAGGACTGCCTACACGCGCAATCGAAGATCCGCAGCAGGAACCCTCACTCAAAGGGGCGCATCAAGGATTCATTGAAATCGGCTCTCAGAATATTGCCATGATCCGTCGTTATATCCCAGACCAAGAGTTGAAGCTAAGGCGCTACATCGTTGGAAGAAGGGGACAAACGGCGGTTACATTAATGTATTTGGAAGATGTCGCTCACCCGGAAATTATTAAGGTGTTCGAGGAACGCATTCAATCCATCGATGTCGATGCGATTATTAATACCGGCGAGCTGGCCGAATTCATTGAAGACCAGCCCCTTGCGCTGCTTCCGCAAATCCTTACGACCGAAAGGCCGGATACAGCCGCTTCGCAAATTTTGCAAGGACGCTGCGTCGTCGTTGTGGACGGTTCACCGAGTGTTTTGGTTGCGCCTGTAACCTTCATGTCTTTTTTTCAGACGGTGGATGATTACAGCTCTCGTTGGTCCATATCGTCTTTCCTTCGAATGTTGCGAATCTTTGCATTTTTTATCGCTATTTTTTTGCCAGGATTTTATATTTCGGTCATCTCCTATCATTTCGAGATCATCCCCATGAAACTGCTGTTGACACTCGGCGAATCACGCGGGCAGGTTCCGTTCCCCCCATTTGTGGAAGCGATCATTATGGAAATTACGCTTGAAATGCTGAGGGAAGCCGGGGTAAGGCTTCCGGCGCCGATCGGTCAGACCGTAGGGATTGTCGGCGGGATCGTGATCGGGCAGGCTGTGGTACAGGCAGGGTTGATCAGCAATGTCATGGTGATCGTAGTTGCTTTTACGGCCATCTCCTCTTTCATTATCCCGAATCAGGATATGATGGCTGCGGTCCGTCTCATGCGGTTCATGATCATGGTTCTTGCGACTTGGTTCGGTTTCATTGGCATGGTCGTGGGCATGATGACAATCATGGGTAGACTCATCACGTTGAACTCGTTGGACACCTCCTACAGTACGCCGATCGCTCCGTTTAAAGCTGCGGACTGGAAGGACACTCTTCTGCGGGTTCCGCTATGGCTGATGAACAATCGGCCACTTAGCACCAGAGCAATACAAGCAAAACGGCAAGGAAGGAACAGGGGCTGGAAGGAGAAACAATAACAGATGAAGACCATTCGTCAGGTATCCACGCTTCAATTCACGCTGATGGTTTCGGCTTTTCAAATCAGCGTTGCATTTTTATCCCTTCCTAGAGAACTGGCCAGGCAAGCGGGAACGGATGGTTGGATCGCGATTTTTTTTGGCTGGGGAATGGCAACATTGGCATCCGCAGCGCTCGTTAAGGTGATGAAAAATAGCCCAGATGGTTCAATACTAGATTTGATACAGCGTTATATGGGAGTCTGGCCATCTAAAATGGCTGCTTTCATATTCATGGCCTATTATTTGTTACTGGCTTATGACGGATTTATGATTGCTTCACTTGTTATCAAACTTTGGTTATTGCCAAGCACGTATATCTATGTTCTAGTGCTGCTGCTGCTCATTCCTACGTTTCAAATTGCGCAGCACGGGTTCCAGGTAATCGGGAGATATAGCGAAATCGTGGCGCTTATCTCCATATGGATTCCATTCGTGTATTTAACTACATTACGCCATGCCCGCTGGCTTTATTTACTGCCTGTCCTAAAGGATGGCTGGCTTCCGGTGCTTTCAACTGTAAAAATCATGTTCTATCCGATGCTGGGCATCGGGCTCGCGTTCTTTATTTACCCCCATCTCGTTAAAAAAGAAAAAGCTTTGACGGCCATGGTGATATCGAACACGCTCACTTGTTTGGTTTACCTCGGCATCACCCTTGTTTGTTATGTGTATTTTAGTCCTGATGAAATCGGTAAATTCAATGATCCAGTCATCAGCATCATGAAGTCGATCGAGCTTCAGTTTATCGAGCGGATAGAAGTTCCCTTTATTGCATTCTATTTGTTTGTGTTCTCTTGCATATGGATCCCTTCCATGCATCTTGTCTCCATGAATTCGGCATGGCTATTGGGGAAAGACAAAGAAAGGGGTCACTTAGCCGTTTGGTGTTTTGCAGTTGCGGTTAGTTTTTTTATCTATAGGCCAAGTTTTATCGATGTCGCTCGAGTTAATAACTTCCTAAATCTCGCTGGTTTTGTGATGGAATTTGCTTTGCCTGTATGCGTTCTTCTGTATGTGGCCATGACCAAAAAAGTAAGAGGGGGGAGGCGATCATGAGATGGGTCAAAACATTATCTGCTGTCGTTATGGGCTGCACAATATTTCTTGCTCTAACGGGCTGCAGTAATGACAAAACCAATCTTGAAGATGCAACCGTACCTTTGGCCCTCGGTCTGGACGTCATAGACGAGAAGCTTCGTTATTATATCTCAGCACCGGTATTCAGTAGAGACATTAAGAAGAAGAGCCGTGAAGGGGGGGGAATAGCAGAAGGTTTAAGACAGTCAAGAAACCAACAGGATGCCCAGTTTCCAGGGGCAGTTGCAGGCCGTAATTACCAGGTAATTATTGTGGGGAAAAAGCTGCTCCAATATAAGGATTGGTTTAAAGTGCTCGATGTAAAGTTCCGCGACCCTCGCAATACGGTTACGGATCGCATTATTGCTTATGACGGTCCCGTTACCGATGTCATTCATTTTCAAGCAAAGGATCAGCCGCCGACTTCCGTGTTTTTAAGAGGACTCATCGATTCGGGAAGCAGAAGATCAACAACGGTAAAAACAACGGAACAAGAGCTGCATAGACAAATGCATGATCGTGCAATAACCCCTGCTATCTCGGAGATTATGATCGAGAATGGCAAGATTTTGCTCAAGGGCACGACGCTGCTATCTCAAGAAGGACAGTACCGGGACTCTCTTAGCTATCAAGAAACTTCGCTTCTGCAAATTTTAAAAAAAGAAGCTAAGCCAGGAGTCAGCCTCACTTTTCCTGTTGAGGGGATGCAAGAACAATTGCCGTTTAACACCGATTTGGTGAGTTTTAGCATAGGGGATATTTCGGTGAAGGTTAAATCTTCTCATGATCATGACAGGTTCCAATATCACATTAAGATAAACGCGTTTATCAGCATTACGGAAAAGTTTCTTGAATATGAGCTTTTGGAGAATTCCGAGGAAATGGCAAGTCATTTAAGCAAGGAAATGAAGAAAAGCATTGAGAAGCTTATCGACAAATTTCAGAAGCACAAAATTGACCCGGTAGGATTCGGCCTGTATGCAAGAGCCTACCATTATCCGTTATACAAGGCTGCCCAGGATAACTGGGGCGAAGAGCTTGCCCGAGCTCAATTTCACGTAGACGTTGATCTTCGGATCGGTGCGACGGGGGCTGTGGAGTAAACCGTGCCGAATGAAAGGATGCGATTTTTGCCAAGACACGATGAACCGGGCAGTCGCAAAGTTGAACCATATCTTATACAGGCCATGGGGCCTGTTTTTTTTGCCCCTTTCACTAGAGTACATTTTTGCACAAATCGGGTTCCATGAATTGAACTGTCCTTGAACAATTGCCTATAGGTATAATCAAATTGCAAAAAGAACGAAACTAACGGCAAAGGAGTTGATGCCGTATTCTGGATGAACGCAGTACCAAGATGTTGACGCTGCTCCATGAGGCAGCCGATTATGTATCGCTGGAAGAACTGATGCAGAAGCTCGGCATCTCCAGACGAACCGTTTACTATGATATGGACAAAATAAACGACTGGTTGAAAGCGGTTCAACTTCCATCGGTCCAATATGTCAGGACAGCAGGCTACTATTTGCCTGAAGAAAGCCGGGCGGGGCTTCCGCAGTTGAGTGAAAAGCCCCATGCACAGCAGTACTATTTGTCCCCGCGTGAAAGGCTGGCCTGGATGTCGCTTTACCTATTGTCGGCGGAGAGTCCGCTCTTCGTTCACCATCTGACCGAACTTCTGCAGGTTAGCCGCGGAACCGTGCTCAAGGATTTGAACATGGTCCGCTTGGAGATGAAGTCCGTAAAACTCAAGGTAATCTACGATCGTAAGCGGGGCTACGGCGTACAAGGGGAGGAGCGTGACAAGCGGAAGACGCTGAGCCATTACTTCGGGCAGATTTTCGGTCATGCGGGCTGGGAACAGGCATTCAACCTGAACCCGGAATCGGGAATTCCCGATCTCGCCCCACTCCTGTTTCCGCCTATGGAAGAGGGAGGTTTGGAGCAGGTCTATCGCCTGATCTCGGATAGCGAGATCACGCTCGGCGTAGATTTGACGGATGAGATGCTGTTTCATCTGACCGCCCGCTTCCTGTTGTATGTAAGACGGATTCAAACCGCGCAATGGGTCTCGATCGACGATGATGAACGAAGCGTTCTGCGGAGGACGCCAGAGTATGAAGCTGCCGCGCGTATTGCGGAAGGCCTCGGGCAAATGTTCGGCGTTTCCGTTCCGGATGATGAAGTCTGCTACTTCGCGATGCATCTGCTGGGGGCGAGAGTCAACCGGATGGAACAGATGACGGGGTCCGAAGAAGTGCTGAAGCAGCTTCGGAACGTGACGACGGAGATGACCGACCATTTTCAACGTTATGCCTGCGTATTTCTGCCGAACCGGGAAGCCATGGAGGAGAATCTGCTGGTCCATTTGAAACCGGCTTATTACCGGATCTTGTATGGTCTAAGCCTGGAAAATCCGCTGCTCGAAAATATCCGTTCCAAGTACGGGGAAGTATTCGAACTTACCCGCCGTTCAGCCGCACCGTTCGAGCAGTTGGTTGGACGTAAACTTGACGATCACGAGATCGGATACCTCGCGATGCATTTCGGCGGTTGGCTGCGCAGAGAGAATACGAAGCCGGCCGTAAGGCGGCAGGCCGCCATCGTCTGCGTGAACGGCATTTCCGCATCGCGGATGCTGAAATCGCAGCTGGAGAACCTGTTCTCGGCAGTGGACATCACAGCCGTATTGTCGCTCCGCGATTATGAGTCGTTTCGCGAAGAAGATGTCGATTTTATATTCTCGACGGTACCGCTCCCGGACAGCAAAGTGCCCGTTCTCCTGGTGAATCCGATTCTGAGCGATAAGGATAAAGAGCATTTGCTGAACCAGATCAACATGGTTTCCGGACGCAAATCAAGAACCCAGGCCAACACGGTCAAAGCGCTGCTGGACATCGTCCATAAATACGCGGCGGTAAGGGATGAAGCCGGACTTGCGGAGGAGCTTAACCGCTACATGTCCTTAGGGAAAACTTGGCTCAGCGAGGCCCGCAAGCCATCTCTGACGGATCTGCTCACCGGGCAAATGATTCGGATGAAAAGAGAAGCGGCAGATTGGCGGAGCGCCATACGCGAAGCCTCCGAACCGCTGTTGAAGGATGGACGCATCGAAGAAGCTTACATTGATGCGATGATCTCCAAAGTGGAAGCGCTCGGCCCTTACATTGTCGTAGCACCTGGCATCGCCATCGCGCACGGCAAGCCGCAGGATGGAGTCCGGCGGCTTGGGATCAGTCTGCTCCGGCTGGAGCAGCCCGTCGCCTTTTCGGAGGAAGCGCGCCATCAGGTGCAGATCATTCTGGTCCTGGCGGCGATTGACGGCGAATCCCACCTGAAAGCACTGTCGGAGCTGACGCTCCTGCTGAGAGATAAGGAAAACCTGATCCGACTGAAAGAGGCCAGGACAAAAGAACAGATACTTCAACAATTACAAACCGGTCCTTAGCACCGAACAGAATACCGGATTTGGGAGAGATGAGAATGAAATTTTTGGAACCGTCACTAATTGCCTTGGATGTTGAGGCCGAGACGGCGGAAGAAGCAATCCGTTTGGCAGGGGCACTGCTGGCGAATGCTGGAGCGGCGGAAGAACGTTATGCCGATGCCATGGTGGAATCGTATCGTGACAAAGGGCCGTACTTTGTTCTTGCGCCGCACATCGCCCTGCCGCATGCCCGTGCGGAGGACGGGGTGAGGGAAGCCTCCGTCTCGCTGCTTCGATTGAAGACACCCGTCGTTTTTGGCCATGCCGCTAATGATCCGGTCCAGCTTGTATTCGCGCTCGGCGGCTCCTCAAGCTCGGAGCACATCGCCATGCTGCGCAAGCTGACGACATTGCTCAGCAATCCGGACAACGTGGAACGATTCAAGCAGGCATCGGATGTAGAGTCAATCCAACAACTAATTAGGGGGAACGAACAATGAAAATTTTATGCGTATGCGGTTTAGGACAAGGAACCAGCTTGATTCTGAGAATGAATGTGGAGAATGTGCTGAACGGCATGGGAGTAAACGCCGATGTGGAGCACACGGACGTTTCGACGGCATCGGGAACCGCAGCCGATTATATCATTACAAGCAACGAGCTGGCACAAAGCCTGCAAGGGCATGAAGCCAAGGTCGTTATCGTCAACAACTATTTTGACAACGACGAGATCAAACAGAAGCTGGAAGAAGTGCTGTAAACCATTAGAAAGGAAGAGGGCTTATGGACGTACTTTTTTGGATCGCTACCAACATTTTTGGAACGCCGGCCATTCTGCTCGGGTTTATCGTTCTGATCGGTCTGCTGCTGCAGAAGAAATCAACGAGTCAGCTCGTAAGCGGCACCTTTAAAGCGATCATCGGCTTCCTCATCATCGGCGCAGGCTCTGACGTTATCGTAAAAGCCTTGAACGTATTCGAGCCGATGTGGAAAGAAGTCTTCGGATTGGAAAGCGGATCCCTCGGTGCCTTTATGGGGCAGGAGGCATTCAATTCCAAATTCGGCAGCGCCGTTACGCTTGCCATGCTCATCGGCTTTCTGATCAACGTTCTGCTGGCACGCTTCACCCGGTTTAAATTTATTTATCTGACCGGGCACATGATGTTCTGGACGTCGACCGTTTTTGCGGGCGTCATCGTCCATGCGTCCAGCGGAATTCCGATCTGGAAGCTGGTACTGATGATCGCCGTGGTTCTCGGGGTGTACTGGACGTTCCAGCCGGCGCTGGTTCAGCCGTTCCTGCGTAAAATCACGGGCAACGATAACATTGCGCTTGGACACACGTCGGCTTCGGTTGCGCTATTGGCTGCCTTGTTCGGCAAATTGCTCGGCAACAAAAACAACGATTCCGAGAAAATCAAAGTACCGAAGGGCTTCGAATTTCTTCGCGATTCCAACGTCATCACGGCGCTCAGCATGGGCGTGTTATTCCTGATCGGGGCCATTATTCTCTCGACGAAGGGCACGCCGGCTGCGGCAGAACTGATGAAACAATCGGGTGACCAGAACTTTATCATCTATTCCATTATCCAATCGTTTACGTTCGCAGGCGGAATCGCCATCGTTCTGATGGGGGTCCGGATGTTTGTCGGCGAGCTGGTGCCGGCCTTCAACGGGATTGCTACCAAGCTCGTGCCAGGCGCCAAACCGGCACTGGATGCGCCAGTCGTATACCCTTACGCACCGAATGCGGTAGTGCTTGGCTTTCTGGGAGCTTTCGGTGGCGCGATTATCTGGCTGCTCGTACTGGGCAACACCGTTTCTTACATCTTCGTGCCGACGATGATCGTTCTATTCTTCCACGGCGCTACGGCAGGGGTGTTCGGGAACTCGACAGGCGGTGTCCGCGGTGCCGTTATCGGCGGCTTCATCACGTCAACCGTAGTCGCTTGGGGTCAGTTCCTGATGGTCCGCTTCTTCATCGCCTCGACGGTGCCGGATACGGCCATGTGGGCAGCCGATTCCGACATGTTCATCATCGGACCGATTCTGCACTTCCTGGCGAAACTGTTCTTTTAGAGGTTAAACCAAAAAGTCGGCTTTGGATCACGAGGTAGATCAGAAAGCGGTCTAAGGCGTTGAGAAAAGCCGGCTTTTTGAACTTGCATTTTTATGAATCGGTCAAGTTCTTATTTTATAGAGAGTGGAGGAGAAACGATATGGGCTTTATCCGTACCTTGCATGGAGATATCAGCAAAGAGGAATTGGGCTTTACGTATTCCCATGAACATATCGTATGCCGTCCGGCCTACTGGCAGGAACGGGGAGTGGACGATTTGCTGTTGGATGATAAAGAGAAGTCCAAGCGCGACGTTCTGGATTTCAAACAACACGGCGGATGCTCCATCGTGGATGCTACAGCCGTCGATTATGGACGGGATGTTCAAGCGGTGCAGGAAATCGCGCTTGAAACCGGCATTCGCATTGTAGGAACGGCGGGCTTCAATAAAAGCTTCCTGTGGGATGCCAAAATCAAAGAGGAGCTGAAGCCGCTGATCGGCGATTATGAGAGTTATGCGCAGTGGATCGAGGCCAAAAGCATCAACGAGCTGGCGAATTTCGTCATCCGGGAGGTGGAAGAAGGGCTTGAAGGCACGCCATTCAAAGCAGGCCAGGTTAAATTCGGGACGGGCTATAACCGTATCACGCCGCTGGAGGAGAAGACGCTGCGCGCTGTAGCCCGCGCTCATCACGAAACAAAAGCCCCCATCCACTCCCATACGGAAGTCGGCACTATGGCGCTGGAGCAAATCGAGCTCCTGAAGAGCGAAGGCGTGGATCTATCCTACTTGAGTTTAGGGCATATGGACCGGAACCCCGACCCGTATTACCATGAGCAAATCGCCGCAACCGGAGCCTACATGAGCTTTGACGGTATCGGCAAAATCAAGTATGCGCCGGAAAGCACCCGCATCTCGCTGATTCTGGAGCTTGTCCGAAAAGGCTATGAGGATCAGATTCTCATCAGCGGAGATACCGCCCGCAAAACCTACTACAAGCATTACGATTACGGTCTCGGGCTGGAGTACATTATTTCCAAATGGGTGCCGCGCTTTGTAGATGAGGCGAATCGCAGCGGCTTTGACGGCCGGAAGCTGGTGGAGAAATTTTTCGTCAGCAATCCGGCCGACTGCTTCTCGTTCAAAAAGTAAGGGGGGCTTAGCGTCATGAAATTCGAACTTGAGAATTCGGTTGAGGTGGAGGAGAAAATCCGCAAACTCGGCGCGGCCATACTTCCAATCGGGGCCGTTGAAGCGCATGGTCCCCATCTGCCGCTGGGCACGGATAACCTGCTTGCGTCCAGGCTCGCGGACAAATTGGCGGAACGGACGGACAGCTTTGTTCTGCCGACCCTTCCTTATGGTCAAGTGTGGAGTTTGCGCAATTTTCCGGGTAGCATCAACGTGTCGAACGAAGCGCTCATCCGGCTGCTTGCCGATATCGGCGAGAGTATATATCATCAGGGATTCCGCCTATTCATCATGGTCAACGGCCATCTCGGCAATGCGGTAGCGCTGAAGGAAGCGGCGAGAATTTTATACGAACGGGTACCCGAATTGAAAGTGTTCTACTTCTTTTATCCAGGCACGAAGGAAATCACGGCGGAAGTACGCGAGGCTTCGGCCGCTCACGGCAGCTACATGCATGCCGATGAAATCGAGACGTCCTACATGCTTTATCTCGCGGGCGAATACGTGGACATGAGCAAGGCGATCGACGGCGCTCCGCAGATCCCGATTGAAGCGGACTTCACGCCTACACCCTGGGAGGAAATGACGGCTTCCGCGGTGCTTGGGGATGCAACGTTGGCAACGAGGGAGAAGGGAGAGCGGATTATCGAGCGAAGCCTGGAAGTCATGGCCGACATGGTACTCCGGGCGAAAAAAGCGATATGAACCCGTTCACTCGCGGAAGAAAAACAGAAATCTATACAAATACAGGAACCACGAGGTGAAAGCGATGATGATGGACACCTATTTTGATGTGATTGGCGGGTTGTTTGACAAAGTACGAGCGGAGCAGGCCAAGTCGATCCGTGAAGCGGCGGAAAAGGTGGCGGCCTGTATTCAGCAGGGCGGCATTATTCATCTGTTCGGCTGCGGGCATTCGCATATATTGACCGAGGAAGTCTTCTACCGGGCAGGCGGACTCGTACCGATCCGTCCGATTCTCATAGAGAAGCTGATGCTGCATGAAGGCGCGGTACGTTCGTCCGAGCTGGAAAGACAAAACGATCTTGCCGTCGAATTCATGAGCAAGCAGGACATCCGCAAGGGAGAGGTCGTATTCGTCCTGTCCACCTCGGGCCGCAATCCGGTTCCCGTGGATGTCGCTTTGATGGCGAAGGAGAAGGG
>Ga0209784_100136_pt1 | contig 69983 bp, 53 predicted proteins | sample AraplaCvi_mLB_r2_2_FD_184284 | JGI IMG/M metagenome (GOLD analysis project Ga0209784, IMG submission 184284) | Arabidopsis root microbial communities from North Carolina, USA - plate scrape CL_Cvi_mLB_r2 (SPAdes) (version 2) | ecosystem: Host-associated > Plants > Roots > Endosphere | place: USA...
AATATATCCATTTTTACAACCACGAACGTTTTCAACAAAAACTAAACAACCTTAGTCCAATTGAGTACCGAACTAAGGTTGCTTAAGGCTGCTTTTTAAGGTTGTCTACTTGACAGGGTTAAGTTCAATTTGGCGGCTTTTTCGTATTTTCTTTTATAGGGAAGAAATGCTCCCGCTGACATGCTTTAGCCGCCTGATTCAAACCGCTGAGATGATGTGCATTATACTTTTTTCCTGCATTCGCTATAATGGATACAGTGCTTTGAGGAAGGGAATGTCATACATGAAGAAAGTCATCGTCATAGGCTCTGGAATTCTGGGGGCATCGACCGCCTTTCAGTTAGCCAAAATGGGAGCGGAAGTCCTCGTTATAGACCGCAAAGATCAAGGGCAGGCTACCGATGCCGCGGCAGGAATTATATGTCCCTGGCTGTCGCAAAGGCGGAATCAAGCATGGTATCGATTGGCCAAAGCAGGCGCACGCTTTTATCCCGAGTTAATAAACGAGCTGATCAGCGAGGGCGAGACGGAAACGGGATACGCCCAAGTCGGCGCCCTTAGCATTCATGAAGATGTGAACAAAATCAGTAAGATGGAGGAACGGGCCCATAACAGAAAAGCGGATGCTCCGGAAATCGGTGAGATAACCCGGCTGAATGAGGAAGAAACCCATGAGCATTTCCCATTGCTCCGAGATGGCTATCATTCCGTTCACATTAGCGGCGCCGCCCGTGTCGATGGTCGTGCACTGCGCGATGCGCTGATCCGATCCGCTCAGAGGAACGGGGCCAAGTTTATAAACGGGGATGCCGCATTGTTATATCAAGCAAATCGTGTAACCGGAGCAGCTGTCGGAGGAAGCAGCTTTGCAGCAGATGAAGTCATTGTTTGTGCTGGTGCATGGGCTAATCAATTGCTTCAGCCACTAGGCATTCATTTTCAGGTTCGTTTTCAAAAAGCGCAAATCATGCATGTGCAGGCGGCTGACCAGCAAGATACAGGCACCTGGCCGGTCGTCATGCCGCCATCGGATCAATATTTACTCTCTTTTGATAACCAGAAGATTGTGATCGGAGCGACTCACGAAAATGAAGTCGAAGGCTACGATACGAGAATAACAGCAGGCGGCATGCAGGAAATCCTGAATAAAGGATTGGCCTTGGCGCCGGTCCTAGCTGACAGCACGTTTCAGGAAGTACGTGTCGGGTTTCGTCCGTTTACTCCCGGATTTCTTCCGGTAATGGGTGCTGTCCCTGGCTGGGAAGGCCTAATTACGGCAAACGGACTGGGCGCGTCCGGACTGACGATGGGCCCCTTTATCGGCTGTCAATTGGCGAAATTGGCACTTGGAATACCACTGGATATCGACATCGATGCTTATGATATCCGTACAGCGATCGAAGAGCGCTGAAGCATGGCGGCCAAATCGATCCTGAGCAAGCAATTGGTGAGCGGGATCTTCAGTCACGGGATCATGTGTACATGTGGACGAAGTGAGGTTGAATTTGAATATAAAGAAAGCCGCGAAAATCGCGGCTTTTGTTGTTGAGAGAGATTGGACTCCAAACTATTATACGCTGGATAATGATTTGTTCATTTGGTTCGCTTTGATCTTGCCGAATAGGAATCGAACAGTCGGTCCCACAATGAGAAGCTGAAGAGGCAGGGCAAAAACAAAATTCTTAAGAAATATGGAGAAGTAGCTTCCAAGCAGTGATTCCCCTCCGAGCCCGTTTGCATAGTAGGAGGACGCTAGCCCGTACATGGACATAAAAGTCACCATCCCAATCACCATACAAAATGCCATTGCCACGATCATGATGATTTTGCTGGATTTGTTGCGCGTTATGGAAAATACGATTTTTTTGGCTGCAGGGCCGACAACAAACGATTCCAATAAGAAGGCAATCACAAAGCCCAACACCAATTGCAGGAGTATGGCCATAAACGATATTTTCCCAATTAATCCGTTTGTGAACAAATTGTAGGAGGTCATCATGATAACCATCCCCATACACATCATCAAACCAAAATAAACATTTTCTTTTTTTGTTGCTGGCAATTTCATCATCCTTTCTAGTTACCTTTGTAATTATAGAGATCGAAGAAAGTCTCTCGTAAGTGAAAATTCTGTGAATGTTTACTGAAAAGTTTCTGATGTGATGAAAACTGTGACTTATTATATTGCGAACATGCAACCACTTACCTCGATATTCATTCTGAAATGATACGGTTTGATTTCCTGCTTTCGTGGCTATCTTGCTAATCCCTCACTTTTGACTTGATTATCCAATACCCGCATTTTATAATGAGTAAAAACTCACTCAATAAAAAGGAGGGGCAACTTGCCACGTACAAAGGAACAATACGAAGAAATGCGTAACGCAACCAGACAAAAAATACAATCCGCCGGAATGCGGCTTTTTGTTCAAAAAGGGTTCGGCTCCACGAATGTGCAGGACATAGCGGATGCAGCTGGTATCAGCATCGGGCTTTTATACCGGCATTACAAAACAAAAGACAGCTTGTTTAATGAACTTGTTGAATTTGCGCTTAACGGCTTGACCCAAATCATTCAAACCTTCGAAGACGCTGATTCGCCGAAAAAACTCATGACGCAGTTTGTTGACGAAATTTATCACGATATGCAAGAAGGGGAAGAGCTTGCCAATTTGCTGATTCTCATGAATCAGCTGTTTTTCTCCGGTGATGGAGCCAATCGGAAACAAGCTGAGGTTTTAGAGGTAAATGGTCGGCTGTTGCGTTCTACCGCCGCACTTATTAAGAAGGGACAGGAGTCAGGCGATTTCCGTTCCGGAGATGCCCATGAAATGGCCATGTTGTTTTATTCGGCATTGCAGGGTCTGGCTGATATGAAAGTGATAATGAAAAACAACTTCGTTATGCCATCACCGAGCGTACTCACATTATTCCTGTTCAAGGAGGGGGAGTGACTATGTTTACAGTTAGGAAAGCGGATCAATTAGAAATGGATGCAAGAGTTCAAATGTCCCGTATTTTTGCAGATGGGTTCTCGCAATGGCTTGGATATTTCTCTAAAGATAAGGAGGAAATCGCCAGAGCCTTTGCCCACATGTTTAACCTGGACCAATTTTATGTTGCCGTTGCCGGCGACAAAGTGGCTGGAATGGCTGCATGTTCGGACGGCACCTCTTTATCCGTGAAACTCAACAAAAAAGAGCTGCGGAAGCATTTGGGATTATATAAGGGCAGCCTTGCGCACATGTTTTTGAAAAAGGAATTTGAAACGCCACTTGCGAATCCGTCTCCGATGAAGTGTTCGATTGAGTTTGTGGGGACGGCCGCGGAATATCGAGGACAAGGGGTAGGCTCGCTGATCATAGGCCATATTCTAGAAGCTGCTCCATACCGTGAGTTTTTAATAGAAGAGGTAGCCGATACGAATGTACCAGCGATGAGACTCTACGAAAAGATGGGTTTTAAGGAATACAAACGGACCACGATTCCCCCAAAGAGAGCTGGAAAAATAGGCATTAATCATATCGTATCTCTAAAGCAACTAAAATGATGAACACGGCTGGATCCACTAGCATAGATCCGTGAATGTCAGCATACATGTAGGGTTATGGCCATATCGGTTCAAACGATATTCTGGATTCATAGTCCAAAAGTTATAATAACGGGCACTTCCTGGTTGAAAAGTAATAAACGAATAACAGCGGACCTATACGATATTACGGACCTCCGGCAGATGTGCGGATATCCATATCATGATAGGGTAAAGGCAGGATCAGGCAGCCATTGTAAGTGAAAACAAACGATGCCGCGTCGAATCCTCCTTTTTTACATGAAAATGACCGCATTACGAAATTGGTCAATTGGTTCTGGAACGGGAATTATTCTGCCCGAATATGGGCAAATACAAAGAGATGAACAGGGATGATGGAGGGAGATCGCATGACACAAACCAAGGAAGTGCCTCAGCCTAAAACCTACGGTCCGCTCGGCAATCTGCCGCTGCTGGATTCCGCCGCACCGGTCCAATCGCTTGTGAAGGTTGCCTCCGAGCTCGGACCGATCTTTCAATTTCAATATCCAGGCGGACGCAAGGAACTGTACGTTTCGGGACATGAATATGTCAAGGATGCTTGTGACGAGAAGCGGTTTGATAAACGAATCTGGGCACCGCTGCAGAATGTCCGCCCATTCGCGGGGGATGGATTGTTTACGAGCGCCACGCAGGAGCCAAACTGGAAAAAAGCCCATAACATTCTGCTCTCCAGCTTCAGCCAGCGCGCGATGCAAGGCTACCACACGAAAATGGTCGATATCGCCATGCAGCTGGTCCAGAAATGGGCTCGTCTCAATCCGGACGAAACCGTGGACGTTCCTGCCGACATGACGCGCTTGACGCTGGATACGATCGGCCTCTGCGGATTTAATTACCGGTTTAACAGCTTCTACCGCGAAGACAACCATCCATTTATCGACAGTATGGTGCGAGCGCTGGATGAGGGCATGAACCAGCTTCATCGTCTGGGCATCCAGGACATGTTTATGATTAAAAAGAAACGGCAGTTTCAGGAGGATATCCAGTTCATGTTCTCCCTTGTGGATGAGCTCATCCAAGATCGCAGAAAGCACGGCGGTGAAGAAGGGGATTTGCTCGCGCATATGCTGGAAGGCGTCGATCCCGATACAGGCGAGTCTCTCGATCATGAGAACATCCGTTATCAGATCATCACCTTTCTGATCGCCGGACATGAGACGACAAGCGGCTTGTTGTCCTTTGCCATTTATTATTTGATGAAAAATCCGGAAGCCTTGTTTAAGGCGGTCAGCGAAGTGGACCGCGTACTGAAAGATCCCGTTCCGACCTATAACCAGGTGAGGGAACTCAAATATGTCCGCATGGTACTCAACGAGTCGCTGCGCTTATGGCCAACGGCGCCTGCTTTCTCCTTGTATGCGAAGGAAGATACGGCTATCGGGGGAACCTATCCCATGAAGAAAGGGGACAGCGTGACCGTCCTGATTCCAGGGCTCCATCGGGACTCGCGGGTGTGGGGGGACGACGCGGAAACGTTCAGACCCGAACGCTTCGAGGATCCGAGCCAGGTGCCGCATGACGCCTACAAACCGTTTGGCAACGGACAACGCGCCTGCATCGGGCAGCAGTTTGCGCTGCAGGAAGCAACCCTGGTGCTTGGTTTGGTTCTCAAATATTTCGAACTGATCGATAACCAGCCGTATGAGCTGAAAGTGAAGGAAACACTCACTCTGAAGCCGGAAGGGTTCCGTATTCAGGTTCGAAGCCGTCAAGGCGGGACGGCTCTCCTGGTACCTGGTGGCGGTCAAGTTGCTTCGCTCGAATCGAAGAAGCGGGATGATGCCAAGTCCGATCCTTCGACGGCATTTGCCCATCATACGCCGCTGCTCGCATTGTACGGTTCCAATCTGGGCACGGCTGAAGGAATTGCCAGAGAGGTGGCGGATGCTGCGAAGCACCAAGGGTTCGACAGCCAGGTGGGCACACTGGACGAATATGCAGGTAAGCTTCCGAAGGAAGGCGTCGTGGTCATCGTTACTGCTTCGTACAACGGCCAACCGCCTTCCAATGCCAAGGCTTTCATGGAATGGCTGGAGATCGCGAATGAATCCGAAATTGAGGGCGTTCGTTACGCGGTATTCGGGTGCGGAGACCATAACTGGGCAAGCACGTATCAGCGCATTCCCCGCTTCATCGACGAGCAGCTTGCAATCAAAGGGGGGCAGCGTTTGATCCAGCGCGGCGAAAGTGATGCAAGCGGCGATTTTGAGCGGGAAGTCGATGGGTGGACGGAGCATTTATGGCCGGATTTGATGCAAGCACTCGGATTGCCGGTTACGGCGGTCCATGGACTGAAACGCAGCGCCTTGTCCGTTCAGTTCGTCCAGGGTGCGGCCGCCGTTCCGTTGGCGGAAACCTACCGTGCCGTGACGGGGCGTATCGTGTTTAGCGGCAATCTGCAGCATGAGGGCAGCGGAAGGATCACGCAGCATATCGAAATCTCGCTCCCGCCGGGAACGGAATACCGCGAAGGCGATCATCTGGGGGTGCTTCCGGTCAATCCAAAGACATTGGTTCAGCGAGTACTTCGAAGATTCAAACTGAACGCGGGCTCCCATCTCATGTTGTCTGCAGAAGGAAGAAGCGGCGCGCATTTGCCGACCGGCATACCTGTCCGCCTTGACGATCTGCTGTCCCGCAGCGTGGAACTGCAGGAACCGGCTACAAGGACGCAGATACGGGAAATGGCCGCTAGCACGGTATGTCCGCCGCATGCCAAAGAGCTTCAAGAACTGATAGAGGAAGCAAGCTATCAGGCCGATGTTCGGACCAAACGGATCACCATGCTCGACCTGCTGGAACGGTATGAAGCCTGCGAGCTGCCGTTTGAACGGTTTCTTGAGCTTCTGCCGCCATTGAAGCCGAGATATTATTCGATTTCCAGCTCACCGAAAGTTAGCCGGAATACGGCAAGCATCACGGTTAGCGTCGTTCGGGATCGGGCATGGAGCGGCAAGGGAGAATATCGGGGCATTGCTTCGAACTATTTGGCCGAATTGGAAACAGGCGCGGAGGTCTTGATGTTTATACGCTCTCCCGAGTCCGGTTTTGCGCTGCCGGAGGATCCGGCCACGCCCATGATCATGATCGGACCAGGCACGGGCGTTGCACCGTTCAGGGGATTTATCCAAGCGAGACAAGCGCTTCGAGAGGAAGGTCAAGAGCTGGGTGCCGCGCATCTGTACTTCGGCTGCCGGAATCCGGAGCATGACTTCCTGTATCCCGAGGAGTTTGAGCGGGCAGAGCAGGAGGGGCTGGTCACGTTGCATACGGCTTTCTCGAGGGTAAGCGGAGCGGAGAAATGCTATGTTCAGCATTTGATGAAACAAGACGGAATGTTATTGCTGTCGCTGCTTGAGGGCGGAGCGAAAATGTACATTTGCGGCGACGGCTCCCGGATGGCCCCGGAGGTGGAGCAAACGCTGATTCGTTCCTATCAGGAGCGTCATGGCGTGAATGCTGAAGATGCTGCTGCCTGGTTGTCGGGTTTGGAGTCTTCAGGACAATATGTCAAAGACGTCTGGGCTGGTTGATTCTCATGGCGGAAGGGAATCTCCTGAGTTTCCAGGATCGTATTTGTGATAAAATGATCCTAATATCGAGCTTTGGAAACAGATCGGGAGGAGAGTGTGGCTTGTGCGGGAAAGCGAAACCTGTGTACCGACCGGCGTGAAACCCCAAGACACCGGCTTTGGATATACATTATCCTTAATCGGCGGCAAGTATAAAATGATCATCCTGTACTGGCTGTCAGAAAAAAAGGTCATGCGGCATAATGAGCTGAAACGAAGCATCGGCTCCATATCTTTTAAAACGCTCAGCATCATGTTAAAGGAGCTGGAAACGGATGATCTTATCGTTCGGACGGAATATCCCCAGGTTCCCCCGAGAGTGGAATACACTTTATCCGAACGCGGACTTTCTCTCATACCTGTATTACACATGATGTGCGAATGGGGAGAGAAGAACAGTTTGAGCGCTCCGGATGGTGTACAGCGTGAAGCTTGACGACGGGCGATGTAACTAAAGAAGTATTTCCTACAGCAGGAAATACTTCTTTTTTACTTTGTTGCAGCAACTCATCATAGGTTGTCTAAGAACTTCAAATACTGCCGGGCGCTTATATCCAATGTGCTTTGAGGCGGCCACGGCTCCATGTCGGGCGCGTTTCCGCCAGGTTCCTCCTCCTGCCCATAGAAAGCATAGAACGAACGATAATCGGCATCGCAGTATAAGAACGTCGTTTCCAATGGAGCCAGCAGCTGCCCCAGGGTGTGGCGATACCTTCCGTCTTCCCGATAATCTTCCTCTTTAATGCCGGCGGATACGGCTAATGCGACTTGGCGCTTCTTTAGTTTATCGCCTCCATTCGAACCATAAGCCCAACCATAAGTCAAAACATCATCCAGCCATTGTTTTAGGAGCGGCGGACAGCTAAACCAATAAACGGGAAATTGCAAAACTAAATGTTGATGCGATTCTATGAGCTGCTGTTCTTTTTCCACGTCTATGATTCCGTTCGGATACGCTTGGTGCAATTCGTGAACGGTATACTTATCCGGGTATTGCCGGAGTTCTTCTACCCAGCGCTTATTGATGATCGATGTTTCTATGTTCGGATGCGTTACGATAACGAGAGTTTTCAAAAGATGATTCCTCCTTGGATATGATGTATGTTCTAGAGTATAAAGGGCTCGCCGGATGGATGTAAGTATGCACTTTTTTTACAGGTACTTACCTAAAGGTGAGCGTTCTGGGGGAAACGGCAGGTCCGATCCGGTGACACGGAAAAACAATCTATCAACTTTATGAAATTTATGATATATAATTATTTGCATTGAAAAGCATTGGAATACGGGCTTCGGGTACATATTCTCTAGATCGGTTTATCGGAACGCCGGCAAATGCATGTAAGGCTCGCATTAGGAAATAGTATCTGTATCATATTAATTTCATCGAAGGAGTTCTTTGTTGCATGGTAGACTTTTTTATGAATTTCAATCCCATTATCCAAGCATTGCTGGCTACCTTGTTTACCTGGGGGATGACGGCGTTAGGTGCGGCTCTTGTTTTTGCTACGAAAACATTGAATCAGCGCTTGCTGGATAGTATGTTGGGGTTTGCCGGTGGCGTCATGATTGCGGCCAGCTACTGGTCATTATTGGCACCGGCCATCGAACTGTCGGAAGGCAATCCGATCGGGAACTGGTTTCCGGCTGCATTCGGATTTTTATTAGGTGGTGTATTCATATGGGGAATCGATAAAATTTTACCCCATCTTCATCCCAATTCTCCGATGGGAGGAGCGGAGGGATATAATCCAAGAGTGAGGAAAAGAAGCACCTTGCTGGTTCTGGCCATCACGTTGCACAACATTCCGGAAGGATTAGCGGTGGGGATCGCATTTGGGGCTCTTGCGAACGGAGGAACGGAGGCATCTCTGGTGGGAGCTTTGACGCTGGCCCTGGGTATCGGCATTCAGAACTTCCCGGAGGGCGTAGCGGTCTCGATGCCGCTCCGCGGTGACGGAATGTCGCGGAGAAGAAGCTTTTTCTATGGACAGTTTTCAGGAATGGTCGAACCTGTCGCCGCGGTGATAGGCGCGGTCGCCGTAGCCTTCATTGAACCCATGCTGCCTTATGCCTTGAGCTTTGCGGCCGGAGCGATGATCTTTGTCGTAGCCGAAGAGGTGATTCCAAGCTCACAGGAAAAAGGCAACAAGGATTTGGCTTCGATGAGTTTGATGTTCGGTTTCGTACTGATGATGATTCTCGATGTGGCATTGGGATAGTAACTGAGTAAAGAAAAATGGTCGGGGGACAAGAACTTAGTTCCACTGAAAGTCGCTAAAATAGCGGCTTTTTTGTTTTATCGGTACAAGTTCTTGTCCCGAGTCGTGGACATGAACTTGTACCGATTACCGTAACGGACAAGAATATGAGCCGATTACCGATTAGACAAGTATCCAACTATATATTTCCATGCAATAACATTAAGCTAATAGGCAAGTTTTTGAATATTTTGTATAACTTTTCTATTGTTCAAGTGTTTCTATTATTAGAACCACAATTAATACAAGGGAGGATTTATTATGATAAAGAAAATCATAAGGCTAACTTTGACACCATTACTTGTGGAGCTTATTTTTAGCGGATTTGGTATGGAAATTGCAGCGCCTGAAGTAGAATTATCTGATCTTCAAATTCGAGAAAAATTGGATGAAATTAATTCTCGTTATGAGGTCGGAGAATAGTTTAGTGAGGAGGATGCAAGTTTTGTGAAGGAGCATGGTGTTTCACTATCTGAAAATAGGTGTCCAGACTAAGGTTCAGGTTCATGTAGCCTTTTAAGATGTCACTAAAAGTTAAGAAGATTGTTGTACAAGTTCTGTCGAGGGACAAGAACATGGTCCCATTGATAGTGAAACTTATCGAAAGGACTAAGAAAAGTGAAAGTAGCCTTTCTTTTTTTATAAATTATGTAGGGGGCTGTCCATAATTTCAGCTCTGAATTTTTCTTTCACGGGTGATTTGTATTTTTTGATGCTTTAAGCAGTAAATTTATTTGACTTGTTATGTTACAACGAATGCTCGAAGCAAAACCAACATCTGAATCCTGAAGATAATTAATATTATGTTGGTGAATTCACTTGAATATGTTAATACGTCTTTTTTAGAAGAGACCCAATATGAGTCGTTTTTTGATTTCACAGCATCTCCATCATCGAAAACAACGAAAAAATGTAAAAAAAGTAGAGTTAAAAGTCAAATAAATATAATTTGAGATTAATGTATGACAATTTATAATTGAAAAAATGGTAAAGTCTCACCCTTTTTGTGCTTTAATCAGACAATGGATGAAAGAGAGAGGCAATGAAAAAAAGGTGATATCCGTTGCTTCTTTTCTTAAATTTTTAACAAAAATTGTGTACATTGCATTTACAATACGAAATGTAAATGATAATATGAGCTGAGAAAGAGGGGAACAAACGTTTCTATAACGTTATTAGATAACAATATAGGGATCAATAGTATTAATTTAGGGGAAGGAAGTAATCTATGAACTATGTAATCAGACTGTCAGATGGAACAAATTTTGATGAAATAAGTTTAGGTGGGAAGGCAAAAAATCTATCTAATCTTATTAATATCGGAATGAATGTTCCAAGTGGATTTTGTTTAACTTCTGAGGCATTTCTTGCTCATTGTGAAACGAACGGAATCAAAAAATTATATGAAGAATTTCTAAGCTTGGAATCACATAATCCTCAGAGAATAAAAATCTTAGCCATAATTAGAAAGACCATGCTCACAAGTGAAATGAATCCTACTTTTGAAAACGCTATCAGGCAAGCGTGGGAGAAAATAGATCTGTCTCCAATAGCAGTACGTTCCTCGTGTGTAGGAGAAGACAGCTATGATAAAAGTTATGCTGGTATATTTAGTAGCTACCTTCATATAACAACGCTACAAGGGTTGTTGCAGGCTATACGAAACGTTTGGAAATCCGTTTTTTCTGAACAGGCAATTTATTATCGTCAAGAAGATAGCTTTCCTCGTATGGCAGTTGTGATTCAAGAAATGATTGAAGGCGAATATTCTGGCGTACTATTTTCTCAAAATCCTATTTCTCCTGAATTAAATACGATGGTTATGGAAGGCAGTAGAGAATCAAGGGCAATTGTGGATGGTTTTGATCCTGATATTCGATTTGAATTATCAAGGTCAGAAGATATTGAGAATGAATATTCATTAATTTCTCCGTTTAAAAGTCTATTCAAAACAGCACGAAACTTAGAAAGATTGCTGGGTTATCCAATTGATATGGAATGGGCTATTCGGGGTGATGATACTTACATATTACAAGTTCGACCATTAAGAATGGAAGAAAAGGATTCTTACAGCGGCAATATGAAATTTTGTTCTTTAGATGATAGAGCTTCAAGCGAAAAACTGGATTTAAAGCGTCATGGCTATGAAGAGTTTTGGATTCGTTTTATCAATAAGAAGTATTGGATCAGAAAAAAGGCGAGAGAAATCGGTGCTCATCACTATGCTGAGTTTTTCATTAAATTCACTCCTGAACAAATAGTTGAAGCAAACGAAAATTTGAAAGCTATTGAATTAGACTCCGAATACTTGGTTCTTCGTAGTCCTGGAATGAAATTTCCCCAAAAATATTATCATCGAAATACATTTATTGATGCTATGAGACAAATTATTAATGAAAACCCGAACCAAAGTGAATATTTGATACAGGTTGGCGAATTTATTCCTGTTGAAATAGCAGGATTTTCAACTCAGCTTCATGATGGAAGTATTTATATCGAGTATGCACCAGGTCTTCCATCGGGTATAAATACTAGCGAGTTTTCGCCTTCACAAATTATTGTAGACCGTTTAGGAACTGTTGTTCATGAAGAAATGAAAAGTTTTCCTGAGATCTACATTTTTGATGAGGCCGAGATGGAAAAGGTTAAAGTTTCGAATCCAACGAATCAACCATGTGTATTAGATTCCTCTTTAATAACTGAAATCATCAATGCTACATTGGAATATTCGAAATCTCTTCAAGAACCTCGCCTTGAGTGGTATTTCTACAAAAACAAGTTCTATATAAAAGATTTGAGTATGGAAAATAATCCAGTTCATTTTTCCTCTAACTTGGGTCTTATTATGTCGGCTGGATTTGCCGAAGGCAACATCTTGTTACTTAACGAGACGGATATTGATTTTCTTGATGAACTTGGTGAAAACCTTAATGTAAGTGTGATTAGTAGAAGTGAAAAAGAAGATGAGTTCACAATTGAAGAACACGATCACAAGAATCATGATGTTATCAATCGCTTATCGGAAGTCTCAAGTGTTATTGTAGTTGCGACTCGTCCAAGTACAGGATTTGTTCCATTTTTGGATAATATCAAGGGATTCATATTCAATCAAGGCTCCTTACTGTCTCATTTAGGCATTGTATTGCGGGAGAAGAGAATTCCTGCACTAATTTCAAAAGAAGCAACTCAGATATATCGTAATGGTGAATTTGTTAGTTTTTCATCTGAAACAGGCATTACTAAATACTAATTGGATAGGAGTGATATGCATGAATGATATGTTAGTTTTTGGTCGCATTCTAAATATGGTGTCTCAGGTGAATACCAACGCTTATCTTATAGGGGAGTGTTTTTTTCTTCCCTTCTTTAATAATCGATTTGGACCACCGATGATGCCTGTTGATGTTGAGGTTTTAGTAGATATCAGAGATGTAGAATCAACTGAGAAAAAGCTGCGAGAAATGGATCCTGCTTTACGTTGGCATGTTGTTGGATTGGAAGAAGAAAGCATTAAAACTTATCTGCAAAGAAGCCAGCCACTTATTGCTTTTTCGGGTGCTATACGTTTGAAGAATGTAATGCCTGAATATATTTTCGGCTTTGAAGAAACAAAAAACCATTTAGAAGATGGTTGCTTAGAATGGAACGATCAAGTCGATAAAGAGTTAGCATTATCGGAATCTATTAAGTGGCAAGATATGTTCACAGGTTTGAAATCAACTTTAGTAGAAGCAAAACTAAAAGAGTTGGAGTTTGATTGGGAAAAGCTTGAACAGAATATGAAAAAGACAGAACGTGGTGGAAAAGTTACGCAAATATCACTATCTATTGATGGAGAAGGCGTAAAAGGAGAAATATTGCAATGGCATAGACAAGCAAATAAAGACATGGAAATGATCGTAATTCCACCAAAATCCAAATTGCCAAGTGGAGATCCTTGGATTGCATCTGATGAAGAATTTCGGGAATGGATTATTGATCAGTTCCTTACGAAATATCCGAAAACCAAAAAGGACCCTTACGTACATTCAATTATAGATATGCAGAAAGAAAGCGATCAAAAGCCTACCCACCTTGGATGGAAGGTTTATCAGCATTCGATATTTGCGGCGCTTTGTTTAAATACAAAAGGTTTTTCCATTTCTGATCGTAAAATCTCAAGGTTGGCTATTATGTGGCATGACCTTGGCAAGTGTGCAAATATATGGACTCCTGGTGCTCATGGTGCGGCAGGGGCAAAATTGTGGAAACGTTATAAACCAGATTGGGTAACAGAATCTGAGGAAAAGCGAATTTCACTTTTAATAAAAGCACACGACTACATGGGGTTGATGGATCGTGCAATTAAAGATGAGAACTTCAAAGGAGGCATTTCTCCACAACAAATCATTTCTTTCATTGAGGATCAACTAAATGAGGATGTTTACTACGGACTACAATTAATTTCAAGAATATACTTAGCAGACATTAGCAGTGTAGCTACCTTGAGATGGTTAATTTCACTTACGGGGTTGCTCGATAAAATGGTCATCACAGAGTACGAAAACAGAATAAAGCAAATCGCTTTGTAGATAGGGGGATCCTTCAATGATTATTAGTTTCATTGGTCCACCAGGATGCGGAAAGAGTACACAAATTGAATTTGTAACTAAAACATTTCTGCAAGATGTGGATGTGATTATGTTGAGAGTGCCGAATCTGGTAAAAAAACTTCCCACTATAGTTCCATACTTAAAGGAAGAGGAAGTCAGGACAATTGATGAATTGACTCAGGCATCTCATGAATGCAGAGACAATGGAAAACTCTCTCCAATAGAACTTGATCACATTTTGTTTGACGTAGCAGAACGATGTGTTGTAGACAAAAAACACGTGGTGCTGGACGGTGCTCCACGTGGATTAGAGCAAGCGAAGTCTTTCTGTAATCGAAGAAGATTAAAAGATGAAACGATAGTTGTTCATCTTGCTTTTCATCAACAGGCATTCGAAAACTCTGTATCAAGACAATTTTACAGAGAGTCGTTGTCGAAAGGATTCAAAACCGCAACAAACAAAATCCAAAGGTTCTGTAATAAATTCGAGACGTATAACACAGATACGATCCAAGGGTTTCAACTACTCAAGAGTCATCAAATTCCCTACGTTGAAATTGATGCACTTCTTCCTAAAATGGAGGTGAGTCAGCAATTGGAAAGATTACTGACTAAGCAATTAATCATGAGACTGTCATATAAATAAGCAAAAACTAATGCTTGCTGAATACGAGACCTATGAGAACGGTAAGGGCGGAAACTAAATTATGATAAGCCAAAGGAGGATAAAAAATGCAAGGTTCTGCATCGCATGAGCTAAATTTGTTCATAGAGGTTGTTCGCAAGATTGGCAATCATGAGACTATCAAAGCCGCTCTATTTGAAAATTCAAATTGGGCAAAAATTCTTGAATACGCTAAACAACATAAAGTATTCCCTATTTTATATAGTTATTTAAAAGGATTTATTTCGATTGATGCTCGACAAGATTGGGATGATGCCTTTTATAAGCACAAATCATCCATAAATGATCAACTTGAGGTTTTAGAGGAAGTCGTTGGAATACTATCGAAACATCCGAACATACCATTTTTAGCGATGAAAGGAATTACGTTGTCCAAACTAATATATGAAGATATTTATATGAGAAATTCAAATGATATTGACCTGTTGTTTAGGGAATGTGATTTGAATAAAGTCTTTGATATTCTCAGTGACCATGGATACTTTTCTGTAGTTGGTGATCCCTACCCTTATGGACTTGAAGAAGGAAAAGCTCTTCGTTTGCCATATCCTATCTTTAAACAAAACGATCATCATGAATACGGGGAAATGTGGAAAAAGAAAAGCACAGGCTTCATTGCTGTAGAACTGCAACGATATATTCATTCTACAATTAAAGATTTAAATATAATTGATCGTATTTTGGAATACAATCAACTAATTCAATTGAAAAAAAATGCTTATCCTACATTTGATTTAAGTCATACTCTTATGATTTTGTGCGAAAATGCGTATTTTGATCTTACATATAGTCGTAGACCGATCACATTACGACATTATCTTGATATTGCGTTATTCATTAAAAAATTCAAGACAAGTTTAGATTGGGAATCTATTACTTCTCTCGTAAATGACTATGGAATAGGATTCGTTATGATCCAAAGCCTGAATTATGTGAATGAGTTTTTCGGCAATATTGTAGCCAAAGATACGATCAATTCCTTTATGCCTAAAAACACGATAAACAAATGGAGACATTCATTGTTTGAGATGTTGTATTTATCTCATCAAGAATTCAAAAAAGAGTTTATGTACAACAAAATTTCTTATTTCCAGAATAAAGAAGATTTACCCGAAATAACACCTCATAAAGATCTTACCGCATACAAAGACTTAAATAGCTATCTTCAAAGTACTCTTTCCACTGATAAGTTTGATTTAAATATTCGATATTTAATCATTAACAAAGATGAAGAAATAAACTTCTATATTTATTTCGAAAACATTGCTCTTCAATATTTTCATGACAACCCATTTCTAATTGCATTCTTAAATAGTAACGAAGAAGATGAGCGATTGATATTAAGCCTTGATATGGGATGGGACAGGGAAAACAATAAGTTGTGGGGCAAATGGAATGATGGTGAACAGTCTAGAGAATGGGAAATTCCTGTTATCGAAATTGATGATCATAAAGTTATAAAGGTTGTATTGCCATTATCGAAAATTAACAATTCATTGGTTAATGATAAGATATACTTCAAATATTCAATCTGGGTGAAACAGATCTATAACATTCATCACTTTTATGACGTGGGCATTTGGGAAAATTATACCGATTTCGTTGATCGTTGCTCAATTATTCGACTTTCTTGATAGTGTAGAAATAACTGGAGGATTGCATTGTGATTCAAGTAATTATTTCAGATTTCGATGGTTGTATCCTGAAAGAGAAGGGAAATCATATTGACGCTATGGTTTCGAAAACCATAATCGAAATGAACAAACAAATTCCAGTCAAAATCGTGACAGCAAGAGCGACAGATAAGAGCATGAAAGAAGCAAAAGAAATGTTGCTAAAAGCTGGACTTAGCCATATACCTATTTTCTTCCGAGATATGAATGTACACGATAATTCTCCTTCTGGATTAATAGCGTATAAAGCATCCATGATCACATCATTATCCCAAGAGCATATTGTGCCTGTTATCGGAATTGGCGATAACGAAACTGATGACGAGGCCTATCATCTTACAAATGTGAGACATATTATAAGGATTCGCTGGGAGGAAAGTGTTCACATACCAGTGCAAAGTCATGTTATCAATGTAGAAGAGGACAATCTTGGTGAAGTATGGTGTGAGATAAAAAAATATGTAGAAAAGATGGGAGATCTGCATGAACTTAGAAGAGCTTAAACAATACGCAATGAATCAAATTTCATCCATCCTTGGTTCTAATATGAATGTAGTCTCTGCCCTTGCTTTTCAAGGAGGACTTGGTAGAGGTAAATTCGACAGTTTATCTGACATCGACTTGTTAATTGGATTTGAAAAGATAGAAGATTCTAAAGGTATCATTAAGGGTGAGCATGTAATCGATGGGAAAAAGTGGAGTGTTTTTCATTTATCATTTGATAAGGTATCTCCTAAGCAATGGCGTGATAAATTAAGGTATGTGTATGGTTATGAAACTCTCATTTTTTATGACCGTAATGGTAAGTTCAGAGAGATTTGCCGAGAATCGTTACTGTCAGAAGAAGAAAGAAAAGAAAGAACTGTTTATAAAATTAAAAAATTGGGGAACCGTGGGATTACTTATCGAGGAATTGTGAATGAAGATTGGAGAGGAATTCGTTGGGGAGATCAATATGATTTATGGGTTTTCAGAGGCGACAATTTTGCGGCTCATATGAGGCTAAATCAAGCAGTTGAACTATTAATCGATTTAATTTACTCCATCAATAAATTGCCCGTTCCTTCACCAAAATGGAAGCATCATTTGGTAACAGAATTAAGTTGGATTCCAGAAGATTTTAGAAGGGTTCTATATGAAGCTTCGACGGTCATTGATATGACCCCATCTGACGTTGAACGTAGATACCATTGTTTAATTTCAATGGTAACACAGTGCATTGAGAAGTCTATTCAACTGGATCTACTTCCAGAGGATATTGGAAGTTATTATTTCCCTAAGTTTTCAACCCATTCAGATAATACTGAGGATTGATGGTGGTTATGATGGTCGATCAGGGAAAAAAGGCAAATTTGTTTGTTGTTTATTTATGGTGCCTGAGTTACTTGAAAAAATACCAATGGAAAGTTATAACGATGCTGATTTTAGGCATCGTTATTTCCACTGGTGAGTTACTAATACCTAAATTTATTCAATACTTTACAGATCATATTTTGAAAGAACAGAACTATACTTTGTTTTATACAACACTTGGTTTACTTGTTATCGTAACCAGTTTTCTTTTTTTTGCTACGATCATGAACAACAGAATTAAAAATACGGTAGCCGAGCTGGCTTCGCGTGATTTGCAAGTATCGCTTTTTAAGCATACGAGAACTTTAGGCTTCGTTTATTTTGAAAATCATTCTGTTGGCAAAACACTATCATTAATGAACACTGAACTTAAAGCAGTTCAAAATATATATCGTGATTTGTTTCCTTGGTTGATGAAAGAAGCCATTTTTTCTACAGTGGCTTTGGGTTTTATGTTTTATATGAATTACAAGTTAGCGCTCATTGTATTTCCATGTTTTCTTTTATATTACCTTGCTGGATCTTTTTTTGATAAGAAAACGTCAATACATGCCAGATTGTTATCGCAATCAAGAATTGATCTTAATCAAAAGACGTATGAAACGATAACAGGACTCAATGAGATTCGATCCAATGGATCAGAACAATGGGATGTTTCTCGTTTTGAGAATAAGATCGATGATAGAGGCAAGCAATTTATGTACACGTCTTGGTACGGTTTATGGAGAGGAAGTATACGTCGTATATCTTATTATGCTGGAGGTATCGCTTTATTTGGTTGCGGTTTTTATCTCCTTAAACATCAGCAGTTAACAGTAGGTGAGTTTGTTGCTTTCGTTTTATACTTTTTTGCCACAATGCACCGACTCACATCTGTTATCACTTCTATTGTTCAGCAAAAGGTATTGATGTTTCAAGCAGAACGATTATATGAATTTATGAAGTTAAAGCCGAGCGTAATGGAATCTAAATCACCCCGAAACATTGACATGTTAAATGGGAATATAGCATTTCAAAATGTTCATTTCTGGTATAATGACCGATGTATCTTATCAGATCTTAATTTAGAAATCAAAGAAGGGCAAAAGACAGCTATTGTTGGTTCAAGTGGAAGTGGAAAGTCAACGATTTTGAAATTAATTGGGAGATTCTATGATCCTTTAAAAGGCTGCATCACTATTGGAAACATCCCAATCACAGAAATTTCATATGGGGATTTACGCAACTCAATGGGATTCGTTTTTCAAGATACCTTTCTTTTTGCGGGAACAGTTAAGGAAAACATTTTGTTTGGTTATCCAGATGCTTGTGACGAAAGTGTATTAGCATCAGCTAAGGCAGCGTTTGCACATGAATTCATCATGGATTTACCTAATGGATATGACACGATTTTAGGAGAACGAGGGGTTCGACTATCAGGAGGACAAAAACAACGAATTTCTATTGCCCGTATGTTTTTGAAAAATCCAAAAATTATCATACTTGATGAACCGACATCCGCACTTGACAATATCAGTGAATATGAGGTGCAAAAAGCATTAACAAATTTACTTCATAATCGAACCACGATAACGGTTGCTCACAGACTTTCAACAATCAAAGATTATGATAGAATTATTGTTTTACATCATGGGAGTGTTATTGAGAGTGGTACATTTGAAGAATTGTTAAACCATAACGGACATTTCTATACGCTTTATTACGGAAGCGAGACAGAGGTGCAGAGTGGATAATTTTAAATGGATTAAACCCTATATTTTCAGGTACAAATGGTTGATCCTTTTTGCAACCTTTCTTATGTTATTGGAATCAATTTCGCTGATTTCAACAGTCGGAGTTCAGCGTAGGATCATTGATGAAGTGTTCTTAGGGGGAGACTATAGTGGATTCCCATTAGCCGTAGCGCTTTTTGCATTTTCTTCTATTGGGTATTCTGTTCTTTTTGTATTCAGCGGTTATATTGCTTCAAGATGCAACATTCGAATTTTTAAAAATATATCGATGAAGCTCATTCATAAAGTCTATAAAATTCCAATGAAGGATTTGCAAAATAAGCGATCTGCTGATTATCTGTATCTTTTCAGTAATGATATTGAAAGCACTTCTAACATGATTTCCTCAGATATACCACGCCTTGTTCAACAAACTATGGCTGTGTTGATTTTGTTATGGCTCATTGGGGCTGTTTTGCCTTACTTACTTATTGGAGTTATCCCGCTAACGATATTGTATTTGTTTTTGGGGAGAAAATTTTCAACACATCAAAAAGATATATCAAAAAAATTGAATGAAAAACAATCAAGCATGCTTACATTGATTGACGAAGGAATATCTTCTACTCGTGAAGTTATAGCATATCATCGTGAAGAGTGGGAAATGAACCGTTATCAAAGGTTGTTTAATGACTATTATCAGATTGTTTTGAAGTACATAAGACACATAAACAAACAGTTTCTTTCTACTGATCCGATTAAATGGATTATTAATATCTTGGTTCTTTTATATGGTGGCCTTTCTGTTATGAATGATCAAATATCTATTGGTATGCTCGTTGTTATCTTTCAGTTCACAATTCAGCTTGTGGAGGCTTTTCAAAATGCATTCAATGTGGTTATAAGGCTAAACTCAAATCTTGCCAGTGTAGAAAGACTAAGGGAAACATTTGAGCGACAAGAAGATCTGAAAGAAGGTAATTATGTATTAAATTTTCCGATTAAAAAGATACAACTCATTGATATCGGATTCCGATATGATGGGGAGAATATATTTGATAATCTAAATATGGACATACCTGTACAAGAAATCTCAGCGATTGTTGGAATGAGTGGAAGTGGGAAATCAACTATTTCTCAATTGTTAACACGTTTTTACGAACCTTTTGATGGAGAAATTTTGATTAATGGAATACCTCTTACGATGTTAAAACGAGAGGATTGGATCAGCAAGATTACAATCGTTAGGCAAGATCCTTATTTCTTTCCTGATTCAATTCGCAACAATCTTCTTATGGGCAATTCGATGATAACAGACGATGAAATTACCCAAGTTTGTAAAGCTGTATGTATTCATGATTTAATTGAACGATTACCAAACGGATATGAGACAGTTGTTGGTGAGCGAGGAGTGACCCTGTCGGGGGGAGAACGCCAGAGACTTGCTCTTGCAAGAGCTATTTTAAGAAATACTGAAATCTTAATCTTAGACGAAGCAACCTCCGCATTAGATATGGAGACGGAACGAATCATTCAAAGGCAGTTAGGCATGATTCGATATGGGAAAACTACCATTGTTATTGCTCACCGCCTATCGACTATCGAAAATGCAAAAAAAATTTTTGTATTGCACGAAGGTCGGCTTGTCGGCCAAGGTTCACATGATTATTTAGTTCAGCATAATGAACTGTACAGCAAAATGGTAAATTCAGCTTAATGATTCGGTGTTTATAATCAAAATACATTAGGAGGAACAATTGAATATGGAAATTACAGTGCATTAAAGTTGTGTTAAATGATTTCAATCAAATAAAGGAAGTAGTAAATTGTCGCCAGATTTTCACTTTAATTACCATCATTCAGAAAAGAATGAAGGTTAATTTTTTTCTCGTTAAACAAAGGAACATCCAACATGAACTAGCCAAAAAAGTCGCGATCTTTGCGGCTTTTTTTTGTTTAAATGCATAGTCTGCGGTGTTTTCCCAAGCTTTACTAGACTTAGGTCGGGGTTCCAATCTCATTCGCGGGGTCAATGCTCATTTCCCGGAGGGATGTTATACTGAACAAGACTTCAGTAATTGGCAAAAAAAGAGAACTCATACAGGGATGATACGGAAGGAATGAGGAACACGTTATGAAGAAGAGAACAGGATTCTTGATCGTGGCAATCGGCGTGCTGCTGCTGATCTTTACGATGAACCCAAGGAACATTTTTTCGGATATTCAATTCGGCTTTTCCCTTGACACCAAGAAGATAAATGAAGAGCAAACGCTTGATGCCGATAATTACCGGAACTTGACGGTGAAGACCGGAAGCATCAACATACATGTCATCCCAGGAGCAACGGATCAAATCACAGCCCGACTGAATGGAAAGGTAAGTTCGAAATATGCGGACCAAGTAAAATTGAAGGTTGAGCCGAACGGCAATTCGATGACGGTCGGCGTCGAAGAAGATCATGGCATCAATCTGGGTATAAACATTATGGATCTACAGTTAACGGTGGAGTTACCGGAAAAGAACTGGGCAACGGCCAAGATCGAAAGCGGGAGCGGTAATATCGAAATGGAGAGCATACTGGGAGACGAGGTTACCGTCAAGGCAGGCAGCGGCAATGTCAATGTCCAGCAGGTGAACGCCGGCGAGCTAACGGTGCATACCGGCAGCGGCAATATCGAAGTTGAGGAGATTGAAGCCGAATTGGTGGCGCTGCAATCGGGGTCCGGCGAAATCTCGGCAGATGGCTATCATGCCGAACAGCTGAGCTTTCAAAACGGCAGCGGCAACGTTGAGCTGAGTGATGGAGAAGCGGCTTTGCAAGGCAAGACGGGATCCGGCAATATCCGCATGGATGCGGAACGATTGGTTCATGATGTCGATCTGCGAACCGACAGCGGCAACGTGAGCATTGATCTGGTTCAAGAACCTAGTTCGCTGGAAGTCGATTACCAGGGAAGTTCAGGTGAGGGAAATATTCGGTTGGATGGAATGCATTACGACGTGAAGGACGAAGACAAAGGAAGACTGAAGGGAACGCTCGGCAGCGGCGACGTGCTGCTGAAGGTTCGCACGGGCTCCGGAAACTTCAAGCTGGAATAATTCCTGATAGTCATATAAGAGACGAGAAGACATCCTAACGGGGATGTCTTCTTTGTTGCGTACGAAGGCATTAAGGTGCATAAGCCAAGGTGAAGATCTATCGATTGAAGGCGAATGCAATGTGTATAATGAGGAAGAATATTTGTTTCCAATTTGTAGGTGAGGTGACATGATATGCTTCCGATTCAATTGCATGAAATACCCCTGTCGATCATAGATAAAGTAGGTACGGTATCCAAGCTGGATTTTCCAAGACAGGGTCATACTTCGGATGTAGGAATTCTGGAAAACGAGCAGGGGCGATTTATTATAAAGCGAACGAAGGGAGAGCAGTACAGCTCGTGGCTGGCACAAGAAATCCGCGTTCTGCATTCTCTGCAAAAGACATCGTTGCCTGTCCCTTCGGTTTACAGGTTTGTGGAAGATAAAGAAAACAATCAATCGTGGGCGCTGTTGAGGTTTTTCGAGGGTGAAACATTAAGGCAGGCACTGGCCCGCGAGAAGAATTCGGAAAAAAAGCATGAGATGATATTCAATTTCGGTGCGATTTTGTCCGCGATTCACACTACGCCCTGCCCTGAAGAAATGAGGGGAGAATCCCCTTGGCTGGATGACATGCTGCTCCGTGCGGAATATAACCTAAGACATTACAACGTTGATGGAACCGCTGAATTATGGCATTCGTTGAATAGGGACAAACCCCTGACTATAACAAACACCTTAATACATGGTGATTTCACGATTGATAATGTTTTGGTTCGCAACGGAAACATTACAGGCATCATAGATTGGAGCGGCGGAGCTCTTGGTGATCCAAGGTATGACGTGTCTTTGGCGATACGTCCTAAACCGAACGCAATTGAAACCGAATCGGAAATCGACGTTTTCTTTGAAGGATATGGAAGAGGAAGGATTAGCGAGTCGGAGTACAAGTACTTTGAAGAAGGATTATATGCATTTTTCTAGATAGGATCGGTCGGACTAATCACCTGATTATGATTCGTGTTAGAACAGCTGACGATTCGAAACCGTCAGCTGTTCCTTATTCATATTAAGCTATGAGTGCCATGCTCCCACTAGTAAGCAGCAGACCCAATTAAAAACCAAAAGCCTGCTGAATCAGTTTCGCGTAGATGGCCGCCGCTTCCTTCCGCAGAAGATTGTCCGTTGGCCGGTAATCGGCCGCACCGTTTGCATCCTTGGTCACTTCGGGACCATGCATGCCGGTTCCGACCATAAACTGCACCGCTTCATCCGCCCACGCGGCCGGTTTGGTACGGAGTTTGGCCGGGACGGCCTTCGCGCCAAGCGCATGATGTGCAGTCCGCCATATGATAGCTGCAGCCTCTTGTCGCGTGATCGGCTGATCGGGTTCGAAATTCTGGTTCGTCTTGCCGTTCACGGCGCCCATATCCGCAGCATTTTGCACATAACCAGCGAGCGGGTGTCCTTGCATATCTTTGAATATGCTTACGCTTTCGCTAGGCTTCATGCCGGACAGCCTGCTGATGACGCTGACAAACTCGGCCCGGGTAATCGGTTTATCCGGCCGGAAGCTGGATTGTCCTTTATCCCCAAAAGCCTGGAGAGACTGAGCGAAGTAGATGTCCTTGGCATAAGGATTTTCTTCAGGGACGTCGTTGTAGGGAGCAGGCTTCGGGAGCTTCTCGGACATGCTGTCGATGGCCGTGTAATACATATACGAAACATCACCGTCATCATCTTCCTTAAACGCGGCGGGTACACCGTTCTCATCCAGAAACCGCAGCGGTCCGACCGGTTTGAGTTTATGCTCGCCCATGGCATCTTTAACCAGCAGCTCGCCTTGTCCGGCAGTCACCTGGGTGGCGATAATCGGAGTCCTCAGGCTTCTGTATAGGCCCTCGAATTTCTGCAGCTGCTCCTGATGGAGTGGGAACGGGCTCTCTGAGCCTTGTTTTTTCGGGTAGAAATGATCCATGAACGCGACGAAAAATTCGCTGCGAATCGAAGCGCCCTTGTCGCTGTTAACAACGATCAGACCACCGACATTCTGGTCGGGAAGCAGCCAAAGCCAGGAATGGTAGCCCTCCAAATCGCCGCCTTTGCCAATCACCGTTTGGCCGTTATGGCTGTTGTGCATGAACGACTCGAAGCCGTAAGACGTCAACGGAATGCCAGCGGCGTTATAATGGTTCTTGTGCATCAATCGCGTCGTCTCCTCCTTCAGGATACGGGCAGATCCGAACCGACCCTCGTTCAGATGGGCAGTAATGAAATTGGCCATATCGGTACCGCTGGCGAACATGCCGCCTTCGGGTGCGATGGTAGGCACGTTCTCGTAAGGCTTTATCGGTTGTTGATCGACATTGTACCCCGTGGCAAGATTGGCGATGATATCGTCGTTCATTCGAAATGAGGCATGCTTCATGTTCAGCGGGTCGAATATTTGCTTTTTGACATAGTTCTCAAACGGCTCTCCGGATACGCTCTGGACAATATATCCCTGCATGGAGGATGCCAGATTGTCATACCGGTAAACTTCACCAGGCGTGCGAACCACTGCCGGAGCATTCACTCGAATAAAATCGGCGAGCGGAATCTCGCCCTTCTGAACGATATGAGACGGTACCGAGTAGCTGTCCGTAAAATCGAAGCCCGTGGTATGCGTCAGCAAATGCTCGACGGTGACGGGGGCGCCGGTATGGTTAGGGATCTTCACATCCGGCATGTATTCGGTAATGTTTTGCTTCAGGTCGATTTTTCCTTTCTCGACCAGCTGCATGACCGCCGTTGCGGTAACCGATTTCGATATCGACGCCATGCGGAACAATGTACGATCCGGATCAATCCTCTTCTTGGATTCAAGATCGGCGTAACCGTAGCCCGTATTCAACAGCACCTTGTCGTCCTGTACGACCACTACTAGTGCGCCTGCCAGCATGTCCGAAACCTGGGGATCGGCAAAATAAGCGTCAGCGAATGCCTTGACTTCGTTGGAGTTTAGTACCGGTGCCCCCGCATGCCGGGATTCGACTGCGACTTCTGCGGATTTGGCCGCTGCAGCATGAATATCGACGGGGAAAGCCAGCAGACTGGCGGACAGCACGGAGGCTGCCAATACACGTATGGTTCTTGACTTGCTTTGTTTCTTCGGCTTCATGGGTTCCTCTCCTTATCTCATTTGCTTTGGATTTCCACTTAATGGTAGACCATGCAGGGAGGAGGAAGAACAGTCCCAAGAAGGAGTTTGAACTGGATCCGCGGCGGGAAACTAGACTCGACTTTGGTCCAGGGAATTGTATTGGCAAACCGTGCAACGCATAATTTATACCTTAAATCATTTAAAAGTATAATGAAAATTCTATAGTACCCGTTAAATCTTCAAATTAATATACTATAATTGTGTTAATAGTAAAATAAAATATTGGGGATGATCACAATGGACTTATTCATGAAGGAGAGCGGAAACATTCATGCTTCAAGGATGATCGTATTTTTGCATGGAGGCGGGGTAAGCGGCTGGATGTGGAACAAGCAGCTTCCCTTTTTTAAGGACGATTACTGCCTGGTTCCCGATTTACCCGGACACGGCGGCAGCATCGCCAACGGGCCCTTTTCTATAAAACACACTGCAGCGCTGATCAATGAGGTCATCTCGAATAAAGCGGACGGAAGGGAAATTGTTGTATTCGGTTTTTCCTTGGGGGCGCAGATTCTCGTGGAAATGATGTGCCAACGACCTCAGCTCATCGATTTCGCAATCGTAAACAGCGCTTTGCTTAGGCCGATGCCGGCTGCGCTGAAGCTGATCGAACCTTCTGTACGAATGACCTTTCCGCTGACCAAATACCGATGGTTCTCCAGATGGCAGGCAAGCACGCTGTACGTGAATCGGGATGATTTTGAACAGTATTATTCGGAGTCTCTGCATATGTCTTCGGAGCTGCTGGTTTCGGTGCTCAAGGAAAACATGTCCTATGCAATCTCTCCAAGCTTGAAAGAATCTACGACGAGGGTATTGGTTACGGTCGGGGAGAAGGAAAGAGCCAGCGTTAAAAAATCAGCCAGGGACCTCGTGCAGCTATCCAACCGTGCGGAGGGGATCGTGTTTCCCGGTATCGGACACGGCATACCGCTCGCCGATCCGGCATTATTCAACCGCGTAGCGGGGAAGTGGCTGAACACCGGGGAACTGCCGGAAGATCTTCCACGGTTGTAGTACGGAGCGAGGAAGATCGGGAGTTCCATTTTACAAATTAGCAGTGGACTTTGCCCTAAGGGCAAGGTGTAAAGTGGTCTTGAATCAAGAGCTATATACGGAAAGAGGTGGATCCTTGCTGCCGATCGGGGAGTTCTCCAAACTATGCGAAGTATCGACGAAGACGCTTCGGTATTACGATGAAATCGGATTAATTCATCCGGATCAGATCAATCCGGAAAACGGGTATAGGTATTATTCCATCGGTCAGCTAAAGAGAATGCTCTATATTAACCGGTTGAAGTCTTACCATTTTTCACTGGACGAAATCAAAGAAATATTAGAAGGGGGACCGGGTCACTCGGATGAGAAGTTTTACACGGCCCTTCACCGCAAGCGTCGGGAAGTCCAGCACAAATTAGACATGTATCAGCATGCCCTGAACCAGATGGACCAGGATATCCTGAGTCTGGAAAAGGGCATCGACGTGATGTCGTACCTGAATCGAATTGAAGTGCAGCTTGTGGATCGGGCGCCAATGCATCTTCTTTTCATGCGCCGGATGATGAGCAGGGATGATTATGCTCAGGGTTATGGCAGGTATTTTAGCGGATTATATGAACAGATTGCCAAGGAGAAGCTTACATTGATTGGTACGCCCATGACGATTTATCACAGTTCGGAATATAATCCCGCAGGCAATGACACCGAGTTTGCCCTCCCGGTTAAGGAGAGGGTTATTGGAACGAGGGACCTGGAGGGAGGACAATGTGCCAAGTCTGTTTGGAAGGGTTCCTATTCGGATTTGACATCGGTATATGCCAGACTCAGGGAATGGATAGAAGAGGAGGGATACGCATTGAGCCAATCCCCGTATGAAATCTATGTAACCGATCCGAATCAAGCCACGGCGGCCGAGCATTTGGTTACCGAGGTCTATTTTCCCGTGACGAAAAAACAAATTAAAAATGCGAGTTATCTCTAATGAAGAGAGAGTATTGGCCAACGAAGGCATGGCAAGCCGCTGCCCCTGAAGCCTTGAGTTTGGATGCCGGCAAGCTTTCGGCCCTTGATGCTTTGATCCCATCCGAATACGGCAACATCAACGGTATGGTCGTGGTGAGAAACGGATATATCGCATATGAGAAATACGATCATGGTTACGGCCCGGAGGATAGGCACCATGTGGCATCGGTCACCAAGAGCGTTTTATCCGCCCTCATAGGCATTGCCATCGGTGCTGGCTATATTGACAATTCGGATCAAAAGGTGCTGGATTTCTTCCCCGATTATGAACACAAGTCCGCTGATCGGCAAATACAAGACATTACGCTTCGCCATCTTCTTACGATGACGGCTCCTTATCCCTTTGAGGACTGGCGCGAGCCATTGGACAACATGTGCATGCAGCCTGATTGGGTAGCCTATACGCTTGATATGCTGGGGGAAGGCGGAACCCTGGGAGCGTTCAAATATTCCACCGCAGGAGTGCATCTGCTGTCAGCCATTATCACCCGCACCACCGGAAAAAGCGCACGCGCCTTTGCGAACGAACACTTGTTTAAACCGATTGGCATGCCCGAAATCCCGGATCATGATATGGGATCATTCGGATTTGATCATTTATTCGGTAAAGACGTCAGGGGATGGGTCAAAGACCCCGGCGGCAACACCACGGGTGGATGGGGCCTTACGTTAAGCCCGCGTGATATGGCGCGTTTCGGTTTTCTGTACCTGAACCGCGGCCTATGGGACGGACAACCGATCATACCGGGAGATTGGATATACCAATCAACGGCGATGAACGCTAACCATTACGGTTATTTGTGGTGGCTGCGGGATGAGGACGGAATTTCGGCCGTAGGCGATGGAGGCAATGTCATCTGCTGCATTCCGGAAAAAGATATGGTTGTAGCGATTGCATCGTCCTTTATCGCCAATCCGCGGGATCGATGGACCTTGATAAAGGAAGGCGTGCTTTCCGCTGTCATAGAATAAATCGAAGAACGTAAACGCCATTCTCGGTCAAACAATTGGCAGATTCCTTTGAGGCGCTGATTGAGGAAAATTTCGATGGATGGCAGGTCGTTCATAACCGGAATCTATCAAGTAGAGATGAGAATGAACAGCCGCAGTCTCCAGACTGCGGCTGTTTGTATCATATGGAAGAGCTGTTCCTTATCATGAAGGCAAGCAAGTTGTTTACGCCAGTTCCAGCACAACCATTTGATGATTATCCAGATGGGGAACCGTATAGTTGATCTCCCCCTGACTCCCAATGGTATAAGGAAGCTCTTCCATCGAGGGGGCTAGATAGACCCGCTGGATCGAAGGCGCCGCGGGGAGGCGCAAGCGGACGGAAACGTCCCGAAGCGGTACGATGTCCTCGATGACTTCAATGCGCCCCTTCAGGACAGGAGAAGCATAGAGAAGGTGATTAATATAGCGGTTTTCTTCCTGCTGATACTGCAGAGTTGCGATGCCCCGTGCCGGCAAATCGCAGCGCAGAGTAGGCTGCGGCAGGAGCCGGTCGATCGCATGCAATACCATCTCCTTCAGAATGAGATGGCCGTTGTCCGCATAGTCGCCGAACACATTCCATGCGATGTAGATGCCGTTTGTGCTCTCAATCATCCCCGGGCCGCCGTTTTCTCCGGCGCTTGGCGTGTGCTGATGTGAGCAGAACGTGAACACATCGCGGTTGAAGTACGGATCCTCCCGGCTGCCCAGCGTTCGGCCGCCGTTCAATTCAACCAGCTGTCCTTCACCGTACATCACGTACGATGCAGCCATGAGAGGACCTGGAACAAAGTCCGGGCGGAAATAAGACGGACGGTATGGGCTCTGGCTCTGCCAGTTCAATCCGAGATCCAGCGCAAACGCGTCGCCTGCCGCATTCAAGCCCGAACGACCCGAGGCTAGAACTTTTCCTCCGCCCGCGGTGAATGCACGGATGTCCTCTTCCAATTCGGGCCATACCGGTACCTCGTCCGGCAGAATCAGCACTTTGTAGAGGCTAAAATCAGCAGTTGCATCCACGATGTCGTAAAGGTAGTGCCCTTCGGTCAGGATGCGTACCGCACCGGCATCCGCCAGGTTGTTCCGGTCATCCGACTTCCGTGCTTCCGGACAAGCCTCCCAAGCAGCCTCCAGCGACAGGACGGCGATGTCGGCCACGGAAGAGGTGGCGCTGCACCAAGGCTCCTTCGCTTCCACTTCCGCATAGGCTGTGCCGATCAAGGCGTAGGTTGCTTCATCCATGAGACCCGATGGATGAAGCTGATCGCCGATCGAGCACTTGGCGCCATGGGCGAGACTGAGCGCCGTTTCGAAGCGCAGTGCGTTCGGATGCTTGTAACCGCCGAATTCGCCCCAGGAGGTATGGAATTTGCCCGTCATGCCGAGATAGTCCATGCCTAGCGTCTGTGCATAGCGTGCGGACAGCGGAAAGTGATCGTAACCCCAACCTCCGGTAGGAAGCGATTCGAGTTCCAAATGGCTGTTGACTTGAGCAAGGTCGCGGCGGCCGCGACGTTGATGGCCGCTGTTATGGAATACCGGCAGACCGGGTTTGATCTCATCGATCGTTTCTCGTACGCGGCGGGTATAGTTCAGGTAGGTGGATTCGCCTAACGCGGCAACGGCAGCTTCATCGCGAGGGTCATGACCCGCTGATCGCAGCGCGGCCACGCAATGCTGGCACCGGCATTGACGGATTCCAACGATGTCAAGGAAAATGCCGTCCGCATCATATCTGGAAACAACCTCGCGGATTTGCGCCAGCAAGATGTCCAGGTATGGCGTGTTGAAGCAAAATTCATGGTAACCGGGCGTCATGAAATCTCTCGCCCAGCGCGTACGGTCTTCCGCGTCGCGGATCAGCCATTCGGGATGGCGCCGCGCCAGCTTTTCGTCCAGCCCCGCGGATAAGTACACCGGCGTCTTGACGCCGATTTCATGGGCAGCCGAGATCATCTCGCCCAGCAGATCGAATGAGAGATGCGGGTGCGTTTCATTGGCTTCGCTCGGATGGTAAGCCCAGCCGTGATGGCATTTAGAAAACACGGTGATGGAATCGACATGCCCCGCGCGCAGCATGTTCTGAAACTGGAGTTTTGAATACCGGCTTCCGATGCCGGGAATGGCCTCGGATGTATGGAAGTCGAGATGAACCTGACGAAAACGCATGCGTAAACAGCCTCCTTAGTCGCTATATGAGAGCGGTTTCTCGTGATTAAATGTACCTCTTTTTCATGCGGGCAACCAGTGATAATATAGACTTTGATTAGCACAAAATGAACTTGCGAAAAGGAGGGGATGGTCGTGCTGTGCTTAGAATTCGCCATACCGCCGCTGCCGCAATTCGTTACGGCCGGACATGCCGTATGGAAGCCGGGAGACAGGCATTTCGCCCGCACCTTCGGCGTTTATGACCTGCTTCTGGTTACGAAAGAACGTTCTATATGACCGAAGAACAGACGGAGTATGAGGTCGGCGCGGGAAAGCTGCTGGTGCTGGAAGCGGGACTGCCGCATGTCGGGCACCGAGCCTGCTCGGAGCATACGGAGATTTATTGGGTGCATTTCATCCATGGGCATCCGGCCGTTCACATCCGGCGGGAAGATATCCCCTGGTCGAACCTGCTGTCCAAGGGCACGGTCGAAGACGTTGAGCCCTCCCCGCAGCAGCGCACGTACTTGCCGAAGTTTGCGCCTTTCGAGGTGCAAACCGTGGAGCCGATGCTGCGCGGATTGAACGATACCCACAACAGACTGAACGGGGAAAATGCGCTCCAGCTCCACCTTTTGCTGACCGAGCTGTTTGCCGCGCTGCAGGCAGGCTGTGCCCGGACGTCCGAGCCGGAGCCTTCCGTCCGGCTGGCCCAGGCCGCCGCAGCCTATTTAAACGAACATTGGAAGGAGCCGTTTGAACGGGTCGCGCTGGAGGAAAAGCTCCACTTCCAAGCGAGTTATATCGCCAGATGCATGAAGAGGCATATCGGCAAAACGCCACTGCAGTACGTGCTGCACCTGCGCCTGGAGGAGGCCAAGAAACTGCTTGGCGGCACGGTGCTTGGCATTTCCGAGATCGCGGAACGCGTGGGAATCCGCGATTCGAACTACATGACGCGCCTATTTACCGCCAAGGTTGGCATGACGCCAGGTGCTTATCGGCAGATGCTTCGGCAGAAGAGGGATGGCGATGGGCGGGTCACCTGAGCAGCCCTGATAATACGGCAATACCCAGAGATACGGTCAGTGCGTATCCCGTACAGGGTAATATTTCGAAAATGCAGATTGACAATGAAAATCCCGGCGGCTTATAGTAAAGCCACCTAAACTTGCAGGAGAGTGGTCCCATGAACGTGCTGCAAACCCTCCGCTCTCGCAAATATTTGCAGCGGATTATCCTGAGCTTTATGCTCGTCGTCGCCATGCTCGCCATAGCCTCCCTCTTTCTGAACGCCGCCGCCCGTGACAAAGTGTTGAGCCTCCAGCATGAAGCCGACGTCAAGCTGCTCACCCAAATCAACTACAACATCGAGAACATGAACGGGATCGTGAAGGATTTGGCGGTATCGCTGTATAACGACGAAGAGCTCATCGCACTGAAATCCGGGGCGGATTATAAGCAGAGCATCCTGAAGATTGAACGTTTGAACCGCACGGTTGCTGCTTCCCCGTACTTGCACTCCGCCGTTTTTTATAACGGCAAACAGGGCCGTTTTTTCTCGTCGCTGAGCCATGATATGGATACGCGCGTCCTTTACGGCGCACTGGAAGATTACATGGACGCTCGTGCGGACCTGCCGAAGCTGCAGCTCATTCCGCTCGATCTCGACTGGGAGAACGAAGGCATCGACGTGTTCGCATTTTTCATATATGATGGGCCGAGCCTCGGTTCCGTCAATCGGAACGCGCTGATCTTGACCGTGAAGCCGGGGTGGATGCTGGATAATGTGAAAGCGCTTAATCGGGTCGCCGAACGGGAAAACGACGTCCTGTTCGTTACGGACGGCGATGGTCAAGTGCTGATGGCGGGCGACCGCAAGCTACCGCCCGGGCTGGACATCAAGAGAGATTTACTCGGACGGATGGGCTCGGCAAACCATACACCGGACTCCTTCATCCATCAACAAGACGATAAGAAATATAAGGTCACCTACTTGAGCAAAGGCTTAAACGACTGGCAGATCATCAGCCTTCAAGACTATGACGACGTGCTGGGCAGCGTCCGCCAAATGCGGTGGACGGAAATGGCCGTGACATTGTCCGTGGCCATGCTGGCTTTGCTGCTGTCCGTACTGATTTCGCTCCGGCTATACAAACCGGTAGGACGCCTGCTTACGCTGGTGCCCTACGATGGACGTGGAGACGCCAAAGCCAAGGATGAGCTGTCCCTGATCACGGAGAACGTAACGGAAATGATCGGCAAGCTCAGAGGATTGGAACAGGAGCGGGCCACGCAATGGAATATCGCCAAGTTATATCATCTGCGGAGCCTGATCGGCACAAGCGACAGCATGGACGAAGCAGCGTTTATGCGGATGAAGGAGCAGTACGGGATCGATATCGCGCATCCGTCGCCGCTTCGACTTGCGTTTGTGCAGCTCGACGACCTGCAAAGCCAGGTTCTGCAGCCGGTTCCCCGGGCGGAAGAGCTCTATTCCTTCGCCATCGCGAATATCGGCCAGGAGCTGCTGCGCCATGGCGGATCCTGCGAGGCCGCGGATATGAAGAGCGGCCATCTCGTTTTTGTTGTCGGGGGCGATTTCGGTCACCTCGAGTCCTTGCACGAACATTTCCGTGAACTTCAGCAAACCATTCTCCGCTTCTATCGGATTACGTTCACCGTAACGCTAAGCGATACCTTTGAGGATTATCGCCAGCTTACGAAACATTACAATCTGGCGCAGCGGCATTCCAACTATCGCATGATATTCGGCAAGGGCGCCGTGATCCGGCCGGAGATGATCCGCAGGAACGAGCGGAACGAATCGCTTACCATTCCGAAGGAACTGGAACGCCGGCTGACGGAGGGCTTAAAGGGCGGCAATCCGGAAGAGACGGAGCAAGCGATTCGAAGCTGGAGGGCGCATCTTGCCGAGTTTAGCTTTGACGGCATGTTTTCGGCGCTGCTGCATTTGACCATGACGCTGAGCCATACGCTTGGTGAAATGAATAATAACAACTTGAACCCGGTGTCGGTCAATCTGCAGGCGATCAACCGCCGCATTCTCGAAAAAGAGACGCTGGACGAGATCGAGTGCGTGCTCCTGGACGTCGTGCGGGAGGTGTTCGAGCAGCGCAGGAGCGGACGCGAGGATAAAAACCGGCTGCTTGCGGATACCGTCAAGGAAATGATCGATAAGCATTATGCCGATCCGGACCTCAACGTACAAAAGATCGCCGATATGCTGAAGATGAGTTCCGTCTATTTGGGGCAAGTGTTCAAGGCGCAGGAAGGTGCGACGGTAGTCGACCAGATCAACGCGACTCGGCTTGCCCGCGCCCAGCAGTATCTGGAGCAGCAGCAATTGACCGTGTCCGAAATCATGGAGAAGGTAGGCTTCGGCAATGAAAGCTACTTCTATCGGCTGTTCAAGCGCCGGTATGGAACGACCCCGAAAGAGTACCGCCTAAAGTGCGCCATCGAGCGCAGTACTTAAATCGCACAGGTTCCATCAGACCCGCAGGCGAGTGTTGCCGTTGCGGGTTTTTGCCATGCCGTGCTTCGACTATGACATCCATTCGGATATGAGCGAACCGGCAGATTCCATACAAGCTGCGAGCCCCCATCGACCAGTTGGATCAACGCGTAACTGAAAAGTACTGTCTCCACTGTCTCCTGCACCTTGGGCATCGCATCGATGATGGAAGAATGGTAATCCCTTAGTGTCGGCAGAGGCACCTAAATTCTCCAAGTGCAGCAATCTTGGATCTATACAGCCGGCTGTATAGCATTCCAAAATCCCTACAGTCCGCCTGTACAGCAATCCTGAAATTGTACAGTAACGGAATGGACCGCGCTTGAGCTATCGTTAAACGTGCAAAGCCTGGAACGCAGGCAAGAAGTGCACAAGGAGAGGAAGGGGCTTTCGCTATGTTGAAAAAGATAACACTATCGGGCTCTGTGGGCGCGGAACCGGCGAACCGATCGGGAACCGGGCCCGACCCGGATTCAGCACCAGCCGGCACTCGCCCAAAAAAATCGGCGCTTCGCAGGGAGCTTCGCCATTTTCGAAACAACCGCGAGCTGTTTCTCTTATCCCTGCCGGGGATTCTGTACAAGCTGATCTTTGCCTATATTCCATTGGTGGGACTGATCATCGCCTTCAAGCATTACCGCTACGATCTCGGCATATTCGGCAGCGAATGGGTAGGTCTGGAAAACTTCCGTTATTTGTTCTCGACCGATACGGCTTGGCGGATCACGCGCAATACGGTGCTGTATAATGCCGCTTACATTGCAGCTACCACGGCCGCTGCGCTGCTGTTGGCCATTCTGATGAACGAGCTCAGGGCGAAATCGAGCAAATTTTATCAGACCGCGCTGTTTCTGCCCCACTTTCTATCCTGGGTGCTGGTCGGATACGTGGCATATGCCTTCCTGAACCATTCCGACGGTTTCATTAACCGCACCTTGCAAATGTTCGGCATGGATCCGATCAGTTGGTACCAGACGGCCGAGGCATGGCCGGCCATTCTCATTCTTGTTCATTTATGGAAGGCAGTCGGCTTCAACACGCTTATTTATTTTGCGGGCGTTATCGGCATTAACAGCGAGTATTACGAGGCCGCCCGAATCGACGGTGCGACGAAATGGCAGATGGCCATGAAAATTACCATTCCGCTGTTGGCTCCGCTGGTCATCATTCTGCTGATTTTGTCCATCGGCAACATGTTCCGCGGCGACTTCGGACTGCATTATTTCATTCCGAACAACTCCGGCTTCCTGTACGGGTCCACGGATATTATCGATACGTACGTGTACCGCGCACTTCGCGAGATCGGTAATGTCAGCATGTCGGCCGCCTCAGGCTTCTATCAGTCGGTTGTCGGTTTCGTGCTCGTGCTGGCGGCGAACGGGATCGTGCGCAGAATCAATCCAGAGCATTCCCTGTGGTAAGAAGGAGGATATCCGATGCCGAAGAAATTCGAACTATCCAAAATGTTGATCCATCTGCTGTTCATCCTGCTATCGCTGGCCATCGTCCTGCCTTTTCTGCTCGTTGTCGCGGTCTCGCTGACGGACGAAGCGTCGCTTACCGACAAAGGCTATCAGTTTTTTCCAGAAACGTTCAGCCTGGAGGCTTATCGCTATCTTCTCGACGCACCCGACATTTTGTTGCGGGCATACGGGGTCACGATCACGGTGACCGTCATTGGAGCGCTGGCAGGCCTTCTGCTCACCGCGATGACCGCATACGTCATCTCGAGACCGGATTACCGCTACAACAGGGTAACGACGTTTTACGTGTTTTTCACGATGCTGTTCAGCGGCGGGCTCGTCCCTTCCTATATCCTCATCACCCAATACCTGCATTTAAAGGACAGCTTGCTTGCACTCATCCTGCCGGTTCTGCTCTCGCCCTTCAACATCATGGTCATGAAGGGATTCATGTCCAAAATTCCGCTTGAAATCGTGGAATCCGCCAAAATCGACGGGGCAAGGGAGCTGCGCATCTTTTTCCGGATTATATTGCCGCTATCCACGCCGGCCTTGGCCACGCTGGGTTTGCTTATCTCGTTCACGTACTGGAACGAATGGTTCAACGCGATGCTGTATATCGACGATCCCGACAAGGTGCCGCTGCAGCTGCTGCTTGTGCGAACGCTGGGCAGCATTGAGTTCATAACCTCCAATTCGGAATTTTCGCAGCAGCTGGGCATCGATTTATCCAGCTTCCCGAACAACTCGGCAAGAATGGCGATCGCGGTGCTGGCGGGCGGGCCGATGCTGATCATCTTCCCGTTCTTCCAGCGGTTTTTCGTGAAAGGGCTTACGGTTGGCTCCCTTAAGGGTTAACATACATCAACCAATAAATATTCAGGAGGTCATGTCATGAAAAAAAGATTATTCGGATTGCTCGCGGTCATCATGATCGCCATATCCGCGCTTGCCGGCTGCGGAGGCAGCGGCGGGAAGAGCGATTCGGGCAGCGGAACGACCGGCACGCAAGGATCGACACCGGAGGCGAGCGGCGCTAGCGGGCTTGAGCCCACAGAGCTGACTTGGTATTATCCGCTGCTGCAGCTGCAGCCGGACCAGAAGAAGGTCGAAGAGGAAATCAACAAAATCGTGAAGGAGAAGCTGAACGCCACCGTCAAGCTGATGCCCGTTGCAATCGGGGATTACGTACAGAAGATGAACACCGTACTGGCGGCAGGCGAGAAGTTCGACATTCTCTGGACCGGTTACATGCTGAAACCGGAAGAGCTTGTACGGAAAGGGGCTATTCAACCGCTGAACGGGCTCTTGGATGAGTACGCGCCGCAGCTGAAGTCGGACGTCCCTCAGGTGATGTGGGATGGCCTCTCGGTGGACGGGGAAATTTACGGCATCCCGAATCAGCAAATCAACGGGTCGAGATACGGCTTTATCGTGCAGAAGCGGTTTGCCGACAAATACGGCTTGGATCCTTCCACGATCAAAACGATAGCGGATATCGAGCCGTTCCTTGAGCAAATCAAGCAGAACGAGCCGGGCATCATTCCGCTCGGCCTGTTCGGCAGCTCGTTTGTCAACCCGCAGGCGCATGACGATCAATATTGGGTCGTTCCGGGGCTTGACGATCATTTCTACATTAAGACCGATGATCCGTCCTACACGTTGCATCGCTATCCGGAGGAGGAGCTGGACAATTTCCGCCTGGCCAGCAAATGGTATAAAGCCGGGTACATCCACAAGGACGCGGCCACGGAAAAAATGACCGACTACCAATCCAAGGGCCAGATCGCGGTCGAGTTTGACGTCACGCTGAAGCCGGGAGTCGAGGCGGAGGTCAAGCCAAAGAACGGCGGCAACGATGTCATCATCATCCCGCTCAGCGATTGGTTCTCCAACGGTTATTCGGCAACGACAAACCAGTCGATCAGCCGCACTTCGCCGAATCCGGAACGGGCCATGATGCTGCTCAATCTGATCAACACCGACAAGGAGCTCTACAACCTGATGATCAACGGCTTAGAGGGCGTTCATTACGAGAAGCTGAGCGGGGAGTATATCAAAGCGATGCCGGATTCCAGGTACCGTCCGAACATGGATTGGGTCTTCGGCAGCGTCTTCAATTCCTACCTGAAGGAAGGCCAACCGGAGAACATATGGGAGGAAACGAAAAAAATCAACGAAAGCTCTGAAATCAATCCGGTCGGCGCCTTCAAGTTCAATTCCGAGCCGGTCAGCACGGAAATCGCGAACCTGAATGCCGTATGGGGCGAGTACAAACGCGGACTCGTGACCGGCACGCTCGATTTCGAGGAGACCTGGCCCGTTCTTTACGGCAAGCTGAAGGAGGCGGGCGAAGATAAATACGTGGAGGAGGTGACGCGTCAGTTCGAGCAATTCCTGAAAGATAAGGGCTTGAAATAATCGGCCCGTAAGCTTATAGACGGATGGAGACGAAACGGGAGAAACCTGCTGCCCGGGTGGGCTTTGACGACACTGCGCACGGCGCAGACAGAGCTGACCGGATTCCACGATGGAGGAAGGGGAGCGATTTATGAAGAAGCTTGTGCTTGCGGCACTGGCGGCAAGCCTGTTGTTCGCGCTGTATCCATTTCTGCCGGCCGCCGGGACGGCGTCGGCTTATGGAAATCCGCACGGGACGGCTTTTTACGTAGCCTTGGACGGAAATGACTCGAACAAAGGGACGATCAACAAACCGTTTCGAACGTTGGAAAAAGCGCGTGACGCCATTCGGGCGTTGAAAGCGCAGAAAGGGCTGCCTCGGGGCGGCGTCACGGTTTATCTTCGGGAAGGCCGGTACGAGCGCGCAGCCAGCTTTGAGCTGGGTTTGCAGGATTCGGGGGAAGCGGGCAAGCCGGTAACCTATACGGCCTATCCGGGCGAAACGGTCATCTTGTCCGGTTCTAAGCAGCTGGAGAAATCCGCATTCGTTCCGGTAGCCGATCCTGCCGTACTGAACCGCATTATTAGGGAAGAAGCAAGAAACGAAGTGCTGGTCGCCGATCTGGCCGCCCTCGGCATTACCGATTACGGCGAGATGAGCCGGCACGGTTATTACTTGGCCAACGATTTGAGCAAGGTGCCGCCGATGGAGTTGTACGTGGGCGGGCAAGGGATGACGCTGGCACGCTGGCCGAACGAGGGAACCGTCCAAATGGACGAAATCCTCGATCCCGGACCGACGCGGAAAGATCCGAACGGGGAGGTCCATACAAGAGGCGGGACCTTTACGTATACGTATGACAGACCGCAATACTGGACACAGGCGGACGACATCTGGCTGGATGGCATTTTCGGCTACAGTTGGGAATGGTCCTACAACAAAATCGCTTCCATTGACACCGAGGCCAAGAGCATCACGCTCCGTTACGGGGAAATGAGCGGGATTTTCAAAAATTGGTACCCGGATTTCCATTTCGCGCAAAACCTGCTGGAGGAGATCGACATGCCCGGCGAGTATTACATCGACCGCCAGGCCGGAAAGCTCTATTTTCTGCCGAACGCCGAATTCATGACCGCGAATCCTTCCATTGAAGTGACGATGCTGAAGACGCCGATGATCAATGCATTGGATGCATCCCATATCGATTTCTCGGAGATGATCCTGGAGAACGGGCGCGATTCGGCGGTCGTCTTCATGGGCGGAAGCCATATGCGCGTCCTCCATAGCGAAATTCGCAACTTCACCAACAGCGGCGTGCTGGTCAACACCCAGAGCCGGTTTCATTATAACGACTTTACGGGGGTTCCCGGAACAGACCACACGATCGAGTTTACCCACATCCACCATATAGGGGGAACCGCCGTCACGCTTACCGGAGGCGACAAGACAACGCTCGCGCCGGGCAACAACGCCGTGGAGAACTCGCACATTCATGATTTTGCCTATTATCATAAGGCTTACAATCCGGGCGTCCTCTTGTCCGGAGTGGGCAACCGCATGTCGCACAACGAGCTGCATGATGCTCCTCATCCCGGTGTGCTGATCTTCGGCAATGATCATCTTGTAGAGTACAACGACATTTATGACGTTTGCAAAACATTCTCGGATCTCGGCGCCATTTATATGAACGCCGGCGAAACGCCGCAGCAGCGGGGCACCGTCATCCGCCGCAATTACTTCCATAACATCGGCGAAGCCAAGCCCGGCGTGGAAGGGGTATATCCCGATAACTTCACGATGGGACTGAAGATCGACGAGAACATCTTTTATGAAATGGGCAACTCGGCGATCAAAAACAACGGCGGCGCGCATATTTTGACCCGCAACAATATATTCGTGGACAGCAAGATTCCGTACGACTACGCGGATTTGTTTCTCGGCGACGATCCGGACGATCAGGTTCCGCTGAATTACATGCCGAAGTGGGAGGCGCTGTTCGAGGCCAACAACGACTTCATCGGGACGCCATATCTGTCCAAATATCCGGAGCTGGCGAATTTTTTCACGGAAAACCGCTATTATCCGGACACGAACACGTTCCACGGCAACGTCGTATACAATCCGACAGTTCCGCGAAGCTCGACAACCAACGCGGAAGGTGCGTACGACAAATTCAATCTGGTCCAATATGCGGATAACTGGGTTACTAACGAGGATCCTGGTTTCGTCAATCTGGCAGGAGGCGACCTGTCGCTGCGTCCGGATGCGCAAGTATTCCAGGCCATCCCCGGCTTCCCGGATATTCCGTTTCACGAGATCGGCATTAACGGGAAAGCGGGTACCACGAGCAGCCCGGACAGCTACCCTGTGCAAAGCGTGGCGGTCTATGACAACCAAATCACGGTAGATCGTTGGAAAACGGTGAAGGTGCGCACGGCGGTCCTCCCATGGAACGCGGATAATCCGAAGCTGGTCTTCATGTCGGCCGATCCCGGTGTCGCCACGGTCGATACTAACGGCATCGTCACGGGACAGGCGGTGGGCCAAACGGTCGTCACCGTGGCGGCGGCGGAGAATTCTCATCTCACGGCAGTGGTGGACGTCACGGTCGAAGCCGGAGACGGCGTCATGGATTTCACGAATTTCGAGTCGGGGGCGAACGGCTGGCCGCAGGATGCGAACCGCAGCATCGTCAAAGAAGGCGACAACCGCTGGTATAAGATACTGAACGGCGCTACCGCACTCAGCGAGAAATCCTTCGCCGAATATGAGCTGAGCTTCAAGCTGAAGACGCCCGAGTCGATCGATGAAAACGCAACGTTGTACATGTTCGATCGCCAGGCGGGCAGCGGCTCGACCCGCGTCGGTTACAAAACACGTCCGGACGGATCCTCCTCCTGGCTGCTGTATAATGCAGCCTGGACCGTGCTGCGCGAAGAGAAGCTCCCCGGCCACGACCTGCAGCCAAACACGGAATACGAGATCAAGGTGCTGGTCAAAGGCGGCGATATCAGCGTATACGTGGACGGCCAATTCCGTCTCAAGGCAGCCGATCCGGGCCATAACGCGGCAGGCAAGGTCGGATTCTATGTCAACAAGGTCAGCTACATGCTGTTTGACGACATCCGGTTCAAGGCGCTGAGCACGGAGCTGGCCGGCATCATACCGTCCGAGCGCGAAATACGGCTTGCCTCCGGCGAGAAGCATCAGATGCAGGTAACGTTTGATCCCGTGGATACCCCGGATACCGGCATTGCTTGGCAATCCGCCGATCCATCCGTGGCGGAGGTAAGCGATACGGGCGTCGTCCATGCCGTATATGAAGGACAGACCATCATTACCGCAGTGTCCGTCGTCAATCCGCTTATCAAGGCGGATATCGCGGTGACCGTTTCGGGCTTCATGCACGAAACCGACTTCGAATCGGGCGGCAACGGCTTGCCGGTAGACCCGAACCGCAGCATCGCGGCGGATCCGGACGGCAATCGCCGATATAAAATTTTGAACGGTGCCACAGGTCTGCTGGACCGCGTCTTTGAATCGTATGTACTCGAATTCAAGCTAAAGACCCCGTCGTTGATGCCGGAGGACGGAACCTTTTATATTTTCGACCGTCAGGCGGGCAGCGGTTCGACCCGGATCGGCTATCGATCCCGGGCGGACGGAACCTCGTCCTGGATCCTCTACGATTCGGCATGGCAGAAGATCGCCGAGACCCCTTTGCCGACTCGCGACTTATTGCCGGACACGGAATATGCGGTCAAGGTCGTCGTGAAGAATGGGGAAGTCGCGGTTTACGTGAACAACGAGCCAAGACTTGCCGCTACGGACCCGAATCATCAGCCTTCAGGCAAAGTGGGCTTCTATGTCAGCGGATTCGATTACATGCTGTTTGACGATATCCGCTTTTCGGTGGTGCCATAGAGATACGGCGGCGTGTCCTCCCGGTATCAGGGGGGGCCGCCTTTTACTATCGCAGAAAAAGCTTCAGCTTCATGAGATTGAGACATCCTTTAACATCAAAATTGACAGCAGGAGGTGCTGCATGCCATTCATGCAACGATGTATATATAGGGCCGAGGAAATCGGGGGAAATATCCGTTCCCGGTTTCGCGAGGAACGGTTTATTCAAGCGGTCGAAGATGCGATGAAGCAGGAGGGTGTATCCCGATTAAGTTTGTTTGCGGATGGAACCCGGTTGTTTCTTTATTATGAATGCCGTGGTGAGAAGGTCCTTCCGGAAATTCTGCTGCCGGAAGCCAATTCGTGGCTGGCCGTTTGGCCGGGAGGGGGATTAGAACGACGATGGGCGGCCATGACCGATATTTTTCATTACCAAGCCCCCGCTTCGGAGCAGCATTGGGAACGCAGGAATAAAGACAGCGTGCCGTATGGAAGGATCGCCCGGCTGAAGCCCGAGGAGACGGCCAGCTACGTGTACTATCATTATCAGTACCAGGAAGAACGGCCAGGCGATGGAGACAAGTACGGAATCATCGGCCTGCATGAGAATATGCTCTTCTTCTACTCCGAGCTTCCCGCTACGCTTGAGCCAGCGCCCTACAAAGGGAAGCTGAATACTTCGCTCCGGCCGGATGATTGGGCGGCAGCGATGGATCCGCATTTTATCAAGTGGGAGGAGGCGTCGAGCGGACAGGAGATCTGGCGGGAGCTGGAGCTTGTACGGGAAGTGCGCATCTCCGACGAAAGGCAGGGTACAAAGCATGCGTAACCGATGGTGCCTGAACGGAGAGTGGGACTTCATGCCGCTGTACGATCAGCCGCAGTGCCGGCAGCTTCCGGATGAGATCGTCTATGAGCCGGAGCCCGTCCTAGTTCCTTCCAGCTGGAGACGGTCGTTCGAGCAGCCAAACGGCAGAACGTTCGGCGAAATTCACGAGCACGGATATGCTCCGATGGATCTCTACAGCTATCCCAAGGCGTGGGACGCCGCGGAAGCGGGCGTTCTGCATCGCAGCTTCCGGCTTCCCGAACACATGGCCGGGCAGCGGATCGTCCTGCGGCTGGACGGCATTATGCAAAAAGCCGTCCTATTTCTCGACGGGGCGGAAGTCGCGGTTTGGGAGGACGGCTACCTTCCGCTGCGGCTCGATATCACGTCGAGCGTGGCGCCGGGCCGTGAGCATCATCTCCATGTCCTATGCGGGAGCTTCGACAGAGTGAAGCTGCCGTCCGGCATGGAGAAAGTGACGGGATTGACAGGTTCATGGTTTGGCAATGTCGCCAGAGGGATATGGCAGGATGTCTATCTGGAAAGCTACCCGATTCTTTCACTGGAGGATGTAACCATTTGCACGTCCTTGCGGAAGAAGCGCTTGGAGCTTGCGGTTATCGTCGGGACGGCAGAAACGGCTCCGGTTCTTGGGCCGATTCATGTGAGGCTGAGCGTGAGAGAACTTGGCGTATTGCGTCAGGACGGAGAACATTTGGAGGCAAGGGATGAAGGTTCGTCAGGCAGCGGCACCCATCGATATGGGGCTCAAGATGCGAAGCTGCAGCAAGCTCAGGGGCGTGGAATTGAAACGGAGAGGCACCTCGTGGAGAGAAGGACAGGAGGCAGATCGGAAGCCGAAGACAAGCTGGCCGTTCCGGTCCTCCAGGCGGAGCAGCTCGCTGAACAGATCGATCCCTCGGCTGCCGGAATGCTTCGGTTGTGCGAGAACGAACGCGGCGGAGCGCTTTATCGCGCCTCCTTCACCCTGGATTGGCAGGACGCCAAGCTGTGGAATCCTGACATGCCATTCCTTTATGTCGCGGTGCTTGAACTTGTAGCAGGTGAGCAGGTTCTCGACCGGCGCGAAGAGGTGTTCGGTTTCCGCGAATTTTGGTGCGAAGGTCCGCAATTTATGCTGAACGGGATCCCGATCCATCTTCGGGGCGATTCGTGGCATTTTCAAGGCGGACTCCAGCAGACGGAGACGTATATCCGTAATTGGTACCGGATGTGCCGGTCTGTCAGAATCAACAGTATCCGTCTGCATGCCGAACCCTATCCGGAAGATTATGTGCGGATTGCCGACGAGGAGGGCATGCTGATTATCGACGAAACGGCCATATACGGATCGGGCAAATCCATGCTCGCCGACCATCCCGAATACTTGGACCATTGTCGGTTGCATGTTCAGCGGCTCGTTCGGCCCGACAAGAATCATCCTTCGGTCATCATGTGGAGCTTGCAGAACGAAATGCGCTGGGTAGACGGCCGGGACGGCTACAGGTCGCAGATTCCCGGCTTCATGGAGGCAATGCGCGAAATGGATCCAACGCGGCCGATCGTCGCAGAAGGGGACAATCGGCTGCTGTCCAAAGCACATACGGAAGTGGAGAGCCGTCATTACAACATCGACGGCACCATTGCTCAATGGGACCGTACCGTCCCTTTGACCTTCGGCGAACACGGCGGATGGTGGTACATATGCCCGCAGAACGCCAGCATGTACGCAGGGCTGCAGGCCTATCGCGGTACGGATGAAAGCACGGCCGGGCAGGCGCAAAAGGAACGCCTATTCCTGGAGTATGCGCGGCGGCAAGGCGTCTCGGGCATAGCCACGTTCAATTTCGCCCATTATTTCATGCGGTCGATGCCGGAGAACGACGTCGCAGCTACGCCGTTGGAACCAGGCTTGCCCGGCGTAAGCCCCAAGAAGATCCCGGCCTATTCGCTGACGATCAACAACGGTATGCTCCCGGATCATCCGATGTATTTTCCTAATCCGGCTTTCGCCATCATGGCGGAGGCGTTGAAGCCGGTTACGATGTTCGCGGCCGAATACAACGGCTGCTTCTACGACGACGCGCCCATCTCGCGCAGCTTTGACGTCTTCAACGACACGCTGTCCGCACAAGACGTGCGGATTGAATGCGAGGTCATGCAAGGGGAGACGATCGTGCTTGAGCGTATCTTCACGTTCCGTCAAGAGCCGGCCGAGCCAAAGGCCATTGAAATCGCGTGGACTCCGATCCCCATAGAAACGGAAGGGACGGCGCTGCTGAAGGCCTCGCTGTTTCATGGCGAGCGTCGGATGTTTGAGCTGTGCAAGGAATACCGGCTTATGCCGGGAAGCTTGCTCCATGATCCTGTCGAAGTCGGCCGCCCGGCGGCTTACTGGGGATCTGAAGAGGATTATATCCGGATCCGCCGGCTTGTACCCGGCTGCGAACGGGCGAACCGCGACGCGATCGCCTTGCTGTCGTCCGATGCTTTGCTGATTGTTGGCAGCAAAGCGAAGGATCCGGACGGCAGGCTGGAAGCGGAGCTTAAAGCCTACGTTGCGAGGGGAGGACGTCTGCTTCTGCTGGAGCAGACCGGCCTGTCGCTCGGTCGGCTTACGCTGTCGCGCAGGCCGTTTCTGCGCGCCCATGCCGGGGATTACCGTCATCCGGTGCTGAAGGGCTTGAGCGACAAGGACCTGATGTTCTGGCACGAGGAGCTGCGCGAAGAAGGGCCGTTGCCGATCATACGCGCCGCGTTCGAAAAGCCGGTCCATGGCGATTTCACCCTGCTGCTGGAGTGCAGCGCCGGCGATTTCGGCGACGGGGGGGATCTTTGGTCGCCGCTGCTGGAATATCGGAGCGGAAGCGGCATGTTTCTGGCCAATCAGCTGGAGATCATGGCCCATCTAGACCGAGTTCCGCAAGCCTGTCTGCTGCTGCGCAACCTGCTGGCTTATGCAGGGCGGGCCGAGGAAGCTGCCGTCCCGGCGATGCGGACGGCAGGAGCGCTGGTAATTCCTGGCGGGACAGTGGCAGCGTTCCTCGACCGGCTTCGGCTGCGGTATAAGGTGCTGGATGCCGCAGCGGTGATAGGTGAAGCTGCGGAGCGCGAATCCCCCGAGCAATCCTTCGGCCTGCTCGTGGCCGAAGCCCGCCTGCTTGGGTCGCCTGGGGCTGCCGAGGCCGTCAAGCGCTATGCCGAAGCCGGCGGGCATGTGCTTGTCCTGCCGGCGGACAGCAGTCAGCAGGACACGCTTGCCCGCTTGTTGGGCCGGTCGGTACGCGTGGAGCCGCACGAGGCCTACCATCTAGCGGCAGATTACTCCCACGACGCCGTGCGCGGCTTTAGCCCGGTTGATTTGTTCGGCTTCGATAAAGTGTTCCTTTCGCCGCGCGATGTCGTGAACCGGCCGCTGGCCAGCGATCGGCTGGAAGTGCCGGGCACGGCGGATGTGTGCGTAAGCATCGAGGGAACTGCCTGGAAGGATTATTTCGTGAATGGTTACACATCCGAATACAGCCGTCTTGCGCTGGTTGAAATCAACCGCAGGAACGCTCGCCGACCCGGTGCTTTTCTCGTTGGAGAGAGGATAGGGGCAGGCTCCATTCTCTGTTCGCAGCTTCTGACTGATCTTGACAGTGACAAAGCGCTGCGATTGTACACTCGTCTGCTCGCCAATCTGGGCGCTGTCTTCGATGACCGCTTACTGGTGAGCGAGAAGGCTGACGGCGCATGGGCCGTGGAAGCGGTTATGGCGCTGTCTTGCCCGCCCTACGTCGATTTCGAAGCCATGAAGACGTATTATACCGATCCCGAATATTCGCTGAATAATTTGGGAGAAGGCCTGTACGGCTGGATGCAGAAAAAAGAGCGGAGGTCCGAGGACGGAAAGATGCAGATCGCCCATGCTACGAATGAGCCATGGTTCTTAAGCTGTTTCGTACAGGTGCCTGATGGAGCCGAACGGTTCCGCAAGGGATACATGAGAATCCAATCGGATGTTCCGTACGCCATTTTTTTGAACGGCGAGTTTATCCCGGAGCCAGAGCTTGAGCTTGCCCTGAAGAGCGGCCTTAACCGGCTGATCGCGATCGTCCATGGAAACGGGGGGAATATGGACTTTGGTCTGGTCTTTCTGCACGCGGATGGATCGTACATGAAAGATCTGGAATACCGCATGACCCTGGACGAGGTCGAGCCGAAATAGCGGTGAGAATGGAAGGACGGGCTCTGTTTGGATGGAGCCGCACCAAATGAATAAGTTACGGGAGGGCAAGATGGACTGGAACGCTATCATAGAACAAACCTTGCATACGACCAAAGCGAATATCGCCCGGTTTGAAGATCGGTTTCCGCATGTCGGAAACGGAAACGGCAATTACCAACTGGTGGATCATACGGATTGGACGGAAGGATTTTGGCCGGGAATCCTGTGGCTGAGCTGCGAGTACGGTCAGGATTCCTATATCCGTGAAGCTGCAGTCCGATGCACGCATTCATTTCAAGCAAGGTTAGCGGAGCATAACAATCTGGATCATCACGATATCGGTTTCTTGTATTCTTTATCCGCCCTGGCGCAATGGATGGTTGAACGGGACGAAGCGGCCAAGATCACGGCTCTACAGGCGGCTGATGCGCTCATGAGACGATGGAGGCCCACGCTTCAGTTTATCCAGGCATGGGGCCCTGAACATGACCCCCAAAACGGCGGCCGGATCATCATCGACTGCTTGATGAATTTGCCTTTGTTGTGCTGGGCAACCGAACAGACCGGGAGATCGGCATACGCCGAAGCCGCTCGCATTCATGCTGACAAAAGCCTAAAGTTCCTGGTTCGCGGCGATGCCTCATCCTATCATACCTTTTATTTTGATCCCGAATCGGGGGATGCCGTGCGCGGAGGTACCCATCAAGGATTTCAGGATGGCTCGACGTGGACGCGGGGGCAGGCATGGGGCATTTATGGATTTGCGCTGGCCTACCGTTATTTCGAAGAACCGCAATATTTGGACACGGCGATTCGAATGGCGCGATATTTCATCGACCGCCTTCCGGATGATCATGTTGCCTATTGGGATTTCGACGTTCCGCCATCGGCACGTACGCCTAGAGACAGCTCTGCCTCTGCCATTGCCGCTTGCGGGATGCTGGAAATCACCGACCAGCTGTCAAGCGCTGATCCCCGCAGGGAATTTCTCCTTGATGCTGTTCGGCGTTCCATGGATTCCATGGTACAGGGATATTTTACGAAGGGTAATCCGGACGAAGAAGGCTTTTTGCGGCATGGTTCGTATTTTGTCAGAGGGGGAATTGCGCCGGACGATTTTGTCATCTGGGGCGATTATTTCTTCCTGGAAGCGCTCATGCGTTTAAACAACGGGCGGCCCGGTTACTGGTATGAACCCAAGAGGTAAAAACAATAGAATGATTTCCTAATAAGTGAGAGCCCCTGTCATTTCAGAAACAAGCAGGGTCTCCCGATATTATAAGCCCTGCTGTGCAGGGCTTTTTTTGATGTACCAAATGAAAAGAGACAGGTCAGCCTTACCGATGAACACGGATAGGAAGCTGAGTCAACATTTGTCCTGCCGCAGAAGGACTCAGGTTGTCTTCCAGTTTAAATTCAGGAACGGGTTCAATGCGCGAGAAGAAATCCATGAACCTGCTTATCGCAATATTTGCTTCCAGCCGTGCCAGCGGAGCACCCAGGCAGAAGTGAGCGCCATTCCCAAAGGTTAAATGTTTTTTGTTATTGGTACGGTGGATGTTCAAGGTGAAGGGATCCTCAAATACCTCTTCATCCATATTGGCAGCACTCATCCAAGCGACGACGAGATCCCCTCGTTTCATATCTACGCCGAGTACATGATTGTCCTGTTTGACGGTTCGATCCATTTTTGCAATGTTAAACCGATAGCGGAGCATTTCCTCGATGGCATTGGGAAGGAGCTCGCGGTTATCCTGGATTTCCCCGTAAATTTGATTGTTGTCATATAAGAAGGAATAAAACGTATTGGCTAGCAGATGAGTCGTCGTTTCAATGCCTGCACCCAGGATAAACATCGTCGTTCGGACGATCTCATCGTCCGATAACCGATCCCCGTCCACCTCGGCTTGAATGAGGTCGGAGATGATATCGTCCGCGAGATTGGCTCTTTTTTGGACGATATGAGGATAGAGATAGTTGTAATATTCCTTGGCAGCATGACGTTTCAGTTCTTGTACATCTTCCGAATGGTTTTTGGGTAGGGGAAGGAACAGATGGTTTACCCACTCCTTGAATAATAACCGGTCTTCGGAAGGGACTCCGAGCAGATCCGCTATGACGATGGTTGGCAGCGCACTGGCATAATGTTGGACGATATCGATGACATGGGCGTCTCCCATTTCCTGCAGAAGCTGGTCTGCAATCTCTTGAATGCGCGGCTCCCAGAGCTTCAAGCTGCGAGGGGTGAAAGCGGCGGATATCAAGGCACGGCTTTTTTGGTGTTCCGGGGGGTCGGATTGCAGGTTGATTTTGCTCATTTTCTGGCCTTCGTCATTATCGGCGCCAACGCTGATCATCGTCCGCGTTCTTACACTAGAGAAATATTGATGATCCTTGAGAACCCTCTTGACGTCATCGTACCGGAAGACGTTCCAGGTTTGGGTCGCCTGATTATAAACGATGGGCTCATGCTGCAATTTGTGTTTGTACCATTCATAAGGATTGAATTCTTCGATCGGTGAACGGAATTGCGTGATTTCCTCTAAGGAGATGATCTCATGATTCATTACATTCCCTCCAATGCTAGTGTAATATAACATATGTTAATTTAACATATAGTTGTATTTGGTCATAGTTTCCAATGACCCATGTCCAAAGTTCTGTTTATATTCTTCCTTGTCGGATTTTGGTTAAACATATACGCTAGTAGTGTGCTGATAAATCTGCAGCGGTTTTGTCAAATCCGTCGACGAAAGGCCTGAACGACATGTATCTTGAACTTCTCATTCTGATCCAAATCGATAAATCCCCGAAACACGGGTATGAAATAAAAAAAGAAATACAGAAAGATCTCGGTTATTTGATGGACGTGAATCACAATATGTTATACCCGACATTGCGAAAATTTACGGAAGAGGGATTGGTTCGTAAACATCGAAATGAGCAGGTAGGCAGACCGAATCAGTATGTATATGAAATTACAGAAGCAGGGAGGGAACAAATCGCAAACCTCATTAACGCATTCACCGAAAAAGATGCAAAACATCAAATCGAGTTCATGGTTAGAGTGTCCCTGTTCGATCGCATTTCGAAGGAGGACCGGAATCGGATTTTACATCGAAGAAAGAAGGACTTGGAAGAGCTGCTGTCAGATATCGAGAGAAGACTGGATGAAGGCGGGGACGAGTTGTTCCGGGACGAGGTTCTACGGTATTCGGTCTCCCAGGTTCAAGGCGAATTGGCGTGGATCGATAGGCTGGTCAGCAGCTTAACCTGATGGGTAAATACGGCTTCGACCAGATCTTTAATCATCGCAGCATTCAGCGTGACGATGTTTTAGCGCGAGCAAAGGAGCCGCGACATCGCGGCTTTTTACCAGTAGATCTTGAGGGCTTTGGTAGCGGATGGGGTGTTGGGCTCGCAGGTTCGAAAATTTGTATGGGCTTAAATCCATGAAGGGGCAGCTAATGGAGGTTTAAGTCATGATTATGTAGAGTGTAAGGGTAGATGAGGAACAATACGAAATGATATAAAGGAGCATAGCGGAACATGGATCAGACACTGGAAACACTTTTGAGTGAAATGAAACTGGAGATCGACAAATGGATGGCCTATATCAGCGATAAAAACGCGGAGGACATCGTAAAGCGTACTTCGCTGCAGATCGGGATTCACGACTATGCGCTGCTCGAATATGACAAGGGTAGGGTGAGCATGGCGGATCATGATCTGGACTTATCGATGCCGGTAGACAGGGGGACACTTGGTGAGACGTTGACCGAAAAACATGTGCTAGAGCACATCGTTCCTGAGCTATCCACTTATATGCAGCATAAATTGGACGAGATGCCGAGCTCTTTAATCGATTATCAGTTTACGTTTAATGGCAAATTTCGAGTGCGTGAAGGCGACCTGAACCTTTGCATTCTTACATATGCAGATGAGACAAAGAAGAAGTTATTACGGGAACGAATCGCAACCTATATTGCCAATAAGCTAGAAGCGGGAACCTATCCGACGAAACCTTTGGAGACGTTTTTCCTGTCTAGGCACGTCCTGGACGAGGAACTGTTTCCTGACGCGGATCCCGCATGGATCATTGCCGTTTTTGAGCGGGTTCAGCAATTGAACAAAGGGAACCAACATCTCGCAGAGCATCGATCTAATCTGATTACGGCTTTACGGAATTGGGCGGAGCAGCGTTGGCTGCCGCGTTATTTCGATAATATCGGGACGCAATGGCAGCCGGAATACAAGAAAAAAATCGACATTCATTTGGAAAATACCGAGCAGGGTCCAATCGAACTGCTGATCTACGCCGCCATCCTGATTCTGAAATACGAGCCCTCTTATAGCAGAAGCACAGGATTGGCTATGTTGAATTGCGCTAAGGAACTGGGGAGCGAACGGGCCAAACGATTGACTAAGGAAGGAAGCGGGACCTTCGCCAAGGAAGACGTCTATTTGCGTGACGAAATGGTGGACTGCACGGCCAACGATGTGTTTGCCGAGGTCTCCATAGCCATTAAGCAGGAAACGGGGGAGAGTTACGCTCGCGCGCTCCGGTTTCTGACACGCCTCTTCAGCTTGGGATTCCCGAAAAGCTATCAAATCAAACTGAAATCCTCGGTCAAGCAGTGGCTGCCGATCAAAGGATTGGCTAAGTCGGGGACGCATCGGTTCTTCGCCAACGCCTTGGAATACTCGGATTTGTATCCCTTCATGGAGGAGTATGCCAAAGCAGCGATGGAGCCGTTTGAATGGTATGCGGATACGGAAGGGGAAAAAAACTGCATGCCGGGAAGCTATGCCGTCTTTGGCCTCGGATTGAAGGATCAAACGTATTTCCCGTTGGTGGAAGAATACATGGGCAAAGTCGATGACGAACACCAATCCGTTCAAAACCATTTCACGGCAGCTTTTACTGAGCGGCATGGTGTTCGTACAGAAACCATTCCAACCTTGATAAAGTGCATGCTGCACTGCACCGATTCGATGAAACTGAAGATCCCATCGGACATGGAACACGATCTCAACGTCAGGCTGCTGCTCGATCAAGTTCGTGGCCTCCCGTATTACCAGGTGGAGCATATCGTATATTTGATCTGGGGCGGTACGGACAAGCTGAAGAAGATAGCCGCCAAAGCCGAAGGGGAGAGGGCGCAGTGGCTCACCGAGCTGGCGGAGGCCGCCTGTCGGAAGTAATCGTGTTCACTAAGGCCAACCTTAAATGAGTCAATGATGAGCTGCTGAAAGGCAGCTTTTTTTATCCTTATCTAACCGTTCTAGGAAAAAATGATGCGAAAATGATGGATTCGAAGCCGTTAATATAGTAGCTAAAGGTAGACGCATTGATATAAAATACGGACAAGAAGACAGGAAGTATGGAGGCCGCTCGATAAATTGAAAGCGTTGTCTTTAAGAATCTGTGGAACTTATGAATGCAGGGGAGGGGCCATTTGATGAAAGTGCTGATTGCCGATGACGACGTTTACACAAGGGAGGGCCACGTTGAGGCGATCGAATGGAAGCGGCTGGGCATACAAGAATTTCTTCAGGCAGAAGACGGCTCGCAGCGCTCCAGCTGGCAGCGGCCCATCGACCAGATATTGTCATTACCGATGTTCGGATGCCCAAGCTGAACGGCATTGAATTTGCGGAGCGATTGTCGTCCGTCTGTCCTGAGCGGAAGGGCGGATTCTAATAAAATACAGCGTCCGCAGCTGAAGTTGCGGCTGACCGTATGCGACGACGGTCCGGGAGTAGGGGAGGAAGTCTCCCGTTCTGGGCGCTACCGGGGGAGCGGCTTGGGCTGCATAATATTAGGAAGCGGTTGGAGTATGATTTCAACGAAGCAGACGGAATTCACCTGCATTCGGTACCAGGGACGGGTGCAACCGTTACCATCGATGTCCCGGCCATCATGGGGGGACTTGCGTACCTCCCTTCTTCTCGAATCCGGTTGAGACTGGCTGGAATCGGCACGTTGTGGGCATTGCGAATAGAAGAGGCTCCGCTTCGAGTTGGAGTTGCCTTATATTGAGACCATGGGGACAGAGGATTCGCTATTTTGCCGAAATGGGCTCATTATGGTGACCTTGCGGACCCAGGATCCGTTATTGCACTATAATCGCAAATGATTCCACGCTAAATCCTGCAATAGCGGATCTCTTGTCCGCATATGGCTGTGAAAATAGATAAACCAAAGAAATAGCGGAACCAGGGTCCTCTATTATCGCAAATCCATGAAGTTGAACGAAGCCGGACCGATAGCTCTGGTCCTAATGAGGGAAATGGACATACGACGCTAATCCCTGGTGTTATTTTGGTAATAGCGGACGAATATTGAGAGATCACGAGGACAGAGGATACGCTATTTAACCGAAATGAGCTTATTATGGTTTACCTTGCGGACACATGCTCCGTTATTGCACCATAATTGCAAATGATTCCACGACGAATCCTCGCGAGGAAGGGACCTCAAGCATCATTCGGCAGCCCGTCGTACAATTGAAGGGCATTACGAATTGAAGGGCATTACGATGGGCGCGAGCAGCGAGCGGAATGGATCGTTTCTAACACGCCGCGAGATTCTGGCTGCCCAGGGAAACGCCACCAGCTGGACGGGATTGTATGACGGCAGCATGAGTCCGATGGAAAAATATCCGGGAGAATGGCAGGCCATCGTTGAGCATTTGCATTCGGAAGGCGCGAAACGGGCCGTAGAGAACGGAGAGAGCCCGCGGGCGGGATTCCGCTTCGATTCGTGCCGATAACGGCGGAGTTCGCAGCCATAGAGGCAGTCAGATCGCATTACATCGTACCGCTGTCCGTCGGCATGTCCGAAGGTATCGATGCTGATCTTGCGTTTGCGAGGCAGCAGATGAGCGAAGCTGGATTCCCGAAATTCATGGTGGAGCTGCAGAATCAGCTGGATGCATTCGCTGCCATGAAACGATAGGGGATAATCATGAAGCAATCAAGTGATCCGACAAGGAAGCGAGGAGGTCTCAAATGACGAGTTCCAATATAAACCTTAATGCTGAACCTGAACGCATCGAACGCATCCCTATAACCCTTACCGGTGATGGTGCCTGGTGCTGGTTTGCCGATCCGAGGGCGCTGCGACATGTCAATGCCGCTACGGGCAGCGACAAGACATACATCGGGTACATCGATGTTGCGGGCAGCATCCAGGCGGTTCAATATGATCATGTGACCCAAGAACGCAAGCAAGTGAGGGTGCGGGAGGGTTTCCAGCAGGATGACCATAACAATCCGACGTTTTTGGCACTGCGTGACGGCCGGGTGATGATTTTTTATGCCGAGCACTCGACAACCCCATATTTTTATTATCGCGTCACAGCCCGTCCTGACGATCTAGAAACCTTAGGGCCTGAAAAAATCATCGATACCACGGGATATGGGAACACCACCTATCCTTCTCCCTTCGTGATGACGGATCAGCCCGGTTATTTCTATCTGCTGTGGCGGGGCATGAATTGGCACCCGACCGTCGCTAGGTACACGCTGCCGGATCCGGATGGCGACGTCACTTGCGCCATGGAACCGAAACAGATCATGGATTCCAGGTGTTCTGAACAAGAAACCGGAAAAAGGCCGTATGCCAAGTACGAAACGAACGGCAAAGACAAAATCATGATGACGTATACCTATACGCATCCAGATAATATGATTCCGAATTCATTGTACTATTCGTATTTGGACGTGAATACCCTGACGCTGCATGGGGCTGATGGACATCAGCTCGCAGATCTGAACCGTGGGCCGCTGAAGCTGGATAACAATGAAACCGATCCGGCCCATTTGGTCGACCGCCAGCCGCGCATACGCAACTGGAACTGGGATATTGCCGTCGATAAAGAGGGATACCCGGTGATCTTGTTTGTTAGGATCAATGAGGATAAAGACCGCCACCATTATTGTTACGCTAAGTGGTCCGGCTCCGATTGGCGGATTACACCGTTGGCGGATGGCGGACGATGGTTCCACCAAAATGATCAAAGAGAATTATGCTATTCCGGGGGCATGACATTGGATCATAACAACCCTTCCATCGTGTACATGTCAATCCCTGTACAGGGTGCATACGGTGAGGTCTTCGAAATTCATCAATGCGTCATTGCGCATGACGGGGTGATCGTCGAAATAAATCAAGTCACCGAAAACTCGACTCATAACAACGTTCGACCTTTCGTTGTCCGCCATGCGGCTCTGGGCGAAGCGTATGATTTGATATGGATGCACGGGGATTACTACTATTGGGATCATTCGCAAGGGCGATTGGGTTATACGACGGGGCTGCGAACCTTGTGTGAAATCGTAGCGATTGAAGACGAAGGGAAGACCGATCCTTCGGCATAAGTCATATATCGGCAACACTGAAAAGCGTCTTGGGAGTCGACCGTTTCCAGATAGGTGAAACGGTTGATTTTTTATTTGAGGTAAGGATTTTTTGTTAAAGAAACTGCTTCCCGATGAAGGCAGCATGGATAATGGCTAAATAAGACAAGCGCCTAAGGACACCGCATCATGTACATGTAAACGGATCCCTTACCGTCCGTTCTGAAGGATTGCTCTATTCGCTGCCTGCTATAGAAATTACGTGCTGATCACGACCAATTCGATGATCAGGATGATCACGATGCTGGCGAAGAAAACCCGCCGATTCCGGTTCAGAGGCTTCAGAAAATCACTCATTCGCCTATATGTAACGAGGCAGGCATCGATCGGTTCGATATATTTGGATAGGACAAAGTAGTCCCCAACCCGAGAACTGTAATTGTATCTGAGAATATGCTTTGGGTCCGGCGAAATATGGCTAGGTGTGAAGATTGTCGTGACTTATGTAACCCCGGTTTTCCAGGTTGCCCTGCCGTTCATGCTGCTGTTGACGATATGGATCAGAAATAAGTCGACTGCCTGAATACTTTTGATTCATGTAATGAACAATAAACCTGGACTGCAAATGCAATCCGTTCGCAGCGCCACCATCGTGGATTTATAGCTGCTTAAAATCGAAAAACCCATAGGAGGTACATGAATGCAATTCGAACAACAGCAAAATCATCAGAACATGGAAACCGGCATGATTCCACCGCAATTGAACCATGGCGGTCATGAAATGTTCGATGTCCACGAAGTACTGGCAGGAGCCATCAACACAATGAACACGTATACCATGCTGAGCGGTCATGTGCAGGATCCGGAGCTTCGGGATATCTTGCAGCGCCAGAAGCAATTTATGGCAGATGAATATAATATCACCTTAGAATGCTTCAAAACAGGACAAGATCCATCCAAGTCGACGCAAAGCTATAAAATGAAGCAGGGGAACGACTTCATCTACGGCATGAAACCGGGACAACCGAAAAAACCGATGCAGTCCACTGCCGAGATCAATGATGAAACCGTTGCGCTCAGTATGCTGAACGCCGTGAAATCCGGCGCTACCATGAAAACGAATGCAGCGATGGAATCCACGAATCCGGTTGTGCGCCGCGTCCTTGCGGATTCCCTTCCCAACTGCATCGAAATGGCGTATGAAATTTCGCTTTATCAAAACAAGCACGGCTACTATCAAGTGCCGCAGCTGCCTCAGCAAGATATGCAGTATATGCAGAATAGCTACGCCACGGCTCCGATCCAGTCTCAAATGCCAGGCAAAATGGCCCCTCACTAAATCCATAAAAGCGCCAAGTCCACAAGGAAATGGCGCTTTTATTTTTTCTGATTTCATCAGATCACATCAGTTATAAGAGAGAATTCAGCTAGAGCTGAACACACTATTTTATTGAGAATGATTATCAATGAGATTATAATAGGTTAAAACAGGAGTTCGTCAGAAGGAGCGCCAGCATGGAAGAAACGCAATATTCGCTGTTGGGAGTACGGTACATAAAGCAAGGTCACGCCGAAGAGCCAGTCGGGGGTTTCAAGGAGACGCATACCCTATACCTGATCCATAAAGGCTCCGGCGACTTATATTTGAACGGAGGAAAGCACCGACTGAAGGCGAAGGCTGTCTGTTATTGTCCGCCGGGTTCGATCGTCGACATTCAACGGACGCCGTCTTCCCCGGTGCCGCTGGAGGTTTACGAATTGCGTTATGAAGTATGGGATCTCAAGGAGAGCACCACGTGCAACAGGGTATACATCAAGAATTTGTCTGCACTGATGGACACCGGCAAGCTTCCCTTCGCCGCAACGCACGAAGCTCTTGTCTTGATTCAAGAACTAAGCCAACGAATGCAAGATCAAGCAGGAGGCGGAGGACTTGCAGCTCGTCTTTGCATCGACGCGGTATTCAAACAGTTGTTGAGTGCGCTGCTGCGATCAACGAACGATAAGAATCGGGAAGAGGATTGGCTTGAGCGTATGAGACTTGCAGTTGAATATATGGAGAAGCATTATCACATAGCCTTAACGCGCAACGACATGGCAAAGAGGGCTGGATTTACGCCGGAGCACTTTTCCGTATCGTTCAAAAAAGCAACGGGCTCCGGTTTCACGGAGTATTTAACCCGGCTGCGACTCGAGAAAGCCAGAGAGGCATTGCTTGACGGCGACGATCGCAATCTCGACCGCATTGCACGGGAGGTCGGATACCAAGACGGCATGTATTTAAGCCGGAAATTCAAGCAGCATTTCGGCCACTCTCCACGCGATTATATGCAGCGGCCAAAGCGTATTGTGGCACTGCAATACCTGGGCCACCTGCTGGCGCTCGGACTTACGCCCGTGGGAACGTCATCGAATCTGCTGCGCGCCCGCCCCTACAGGGGAATGCTTAAGCATGTAGCGGATATCGGAGATGCCAAATCGCACCGTGCGATTGCCTCCGTGCAGCCTGATCTGATCGTCACATCCGGACCCAACAGCGAGCCTTTGTCCCGGCTCGCAACAACGATCTCGATTCCATGGGGGCAGGAAGACTCTTTAGACGAGCTGCTCCGGTTAGGCAGAGCGCTGAATCGCGAGCGGGAGGCGGAGAGCTGGATTTCTGCGTTTCGGGCGAAAGAGGAAGCTGCAGCCTCGATAGTCGCCAACAGAATCAGTACTCATAACGCGACGGCAGTTGTACTGGAGTTTTGGCAGGACCGGTTATGGGCGGTCAATATCGCCTATGGCAGAGGCCTTCGAAATTTATACCGGACCTTTTCCTTTCAGCCGCCGGAGCCGCTGACTGATTACGTCCTGGGAGAAGGAATCGGCTTGGAATTAACGCCGGATATGCTTGCCGCGCATGCGGCGGATTATATATTCGTAACCGTGTGGGAAGCGGGTGGAGGTGCAGCATATGCGAAACGGGTTATGAACAGCAAGGAATGGAGGAGCCTGCCCGCCGTTCGCAACGGCAATGTGTTCTTACTTGATCTGGAGCTGTTTAAGCATAATGACCCGTTAGCGTTAGAACAGCAATTAAGCATCCAAACCGAACTTCTTACAAATGTCCATAGAACCGCAAACGGAGCGCAATAGACGAGCCTTCTCCCTATTATTATAATAATGATAATCATTATCAATAGGTGGAGGGTTTATGGATGCAGTGGCTTAAAGGTTGGAAACTGGCTCTGATCGGAAGTTTGGTCATCGTATTGGGAGCATGCGGGGATTCTGGACAGCAAAGCGAGAAGGTGGTGGACCAAGCGGGTCAACAAACAGAAGCAACACGCAAATTCGAAACGGTTATGGGAGAGATCGAGATTCCGAAGGAACCGAAGCGAATCGTTGCGACGCAATACCTGGGCCATTTGTTGACCTTGGGCGTTAAGCCGGTCGGGGCAGGTACAGCCAGCTTGAATCAATATTTTTTGCAGGATTTGACGGACGGAATCGAGGATATCGGCGATGATCAAGCGGCGCTTGAGAAAATCGTGTCCCTTGATCCCGACCTTATTATTCGGCCTTCGGATAAGAATTATGAACAATTCGCCAAAATCGCACCGACGATTGTCATTCCTTGGGGAGCCAAGGATTTGTATGCTGAGCTGCGGGAATTCGGCGATTTTCTCGGGAAATCGGAGGAAGCCGAGGAGGTGATCCGGCATTACGAGGAGAAGCTCGCTGAGGCCAGAATCAAACTGAACAGCGTAGTCAAGGAAGGAGAAACCGTTGGCGTTTACGAGATTTGGGCGAAAAACTTCTGGGTTGTGGGAGAAAGATTTGGCCGTGGAACCCGTAATCTCTATTCCGGTCTCGGCTATCAGCCGCCTGAAGCCGTGAAAGGGCAGGTCGTAAACGGAGGCGCCGGTTTGGACATTTCGCTGGAATCGCTGCCGGACATGGCCGCGGATTACATGTTCGTGACCGTCTACGATGCGGACGGGGGCGGGGAGCGAGCCAACGAGATATTGGAGAGCGCGCTGTGGAAATCCCTTCCGGCATACAAAAACAACCGCATCTTTACGCTGGATATCAACCAGTTCTCCGCAGGCGACCTGATCTCGCTTGAAAAGCAATTGGAGATTCAGACGAATCTGCTGCTCGGCAACGTGAAGTAGCCGCAACATGGGAAAATAATGTCGAAACCCGCTTAAAGTCGCGATCCTCGCGGCTTTTTTTGTTATGACGTTAGCCGGATTATGAGGCGTTGGATATTGTGGAGGATCTTCTCACTTTGTTAACTACTTGAAATCGTTTATAATGATTAGATAATAGTAGATATTTTAATCTATCAATATTTATAATAGACTATAATATGGTGATTATTGACACAGAAAAGGTGTGTTTTCAGAAGACGCCTTGCTTTTTATCGACATTTTTAGCAGGGACGCCTACTCTTTTTTCAAATATATGGGATAAGGAAGGGTATAATGAGCAACATGGACAAAAAAACAGACGTAATCTTGATTGGTGCCGGCGTCATGAGCGCGACACTGGGAGCCTTACTGAAGGAGCTAGTGCCCGATTGGGAGATCAAAGTGTTCGAGAAACTCGCAAGCGCGGGGGAAGAAAGCTCCAATGAATGGAATAATGCGGGGACCGGCCATTCCGCACTATGCGAGCTTAACTATACGTCCGAAAAACCTGACGGATCTATAGACATCAGCAAAGCGATCAACATCAACGAGCAGTTCCAGGTCTCAAGACAGTTCTGGTCTTATCTGGTAAGCAGCAATCTGATTCGCAATCCACAGGACTTTATCATGCCTATACCTCATATGAGTTTGGTTCAGGGCGAAAAAGACGTGGCCTTTTTGAAAAAACGTTTTGAAGCGCTGTCAAATCATCCTCTCTTTCAAGGAATGGAATATTCCGAGGATCCCGAGCAGCTGAAGGAATGGATTCCGCTTATTATGGAAGGGCGCACATCGAACGAACCGTTAGCGGCAACCAAAATCGATTCCGGGACGGACATTAACTTTGGCGCTTTAACGCGCATGCTGTTTGAGCATCTGAAGAACAAAGACGTGGAGGTCAACTACAAGCACAGCGTGAAGGATATCAAGCGTACTCCCGATGGCTCGTGGAAAGTAAAAGTGTTGGATATCGATAGCGGCAGAACCGAGTTCCATACGGCCAAGTTCGTCTTTATCGGCGGCGGAGGCGGCAGCCTGCATTTATTGCAAAAAACCGGCATTCCCGAATCCAAGCATATCGGAGGGTTCCCGGTAAGCGGACTGTTCATGGTCTGCAAGAATCAAGAAGTCGTTGCGCAGCATCATGCCAAGGTATACGGAAAAGCCAAGGTTGGCGCTCCTCCGATGTCGGTGCCCCATCTGGACACAAGATACATCGATAACCAAAAAGCACTGCTCTTCGGTCCGTTTGCCGGCTTCTCGCCGAAGTTCCTAAAAACGGGTTCGAATTTCGATTTGATCGGTTCCGTCAAACCGAATAACGTCTTCACGATGCTGGCGGCAGGGGTTAAAGAAATGGCGTTGACCCGATACCTGATCCAGCAGGTGGTGCTATCGAATGAGAAGCGCATGGAAGAGCTGCGCGAGTTCATCCCGAACGCGAAGAGCGAGGATTGGGAAATCGTCGTGGCGGGCCAACGCGTACAAGTCATTAAGGATACGGCTAACGGAAAGGGCACGCTGCAATTCGGGACCGAAGTGGTTAGTGCGGCGGATGGCTCGGTCGCAGCCCTGCTTGGTGCTTCGCCCGGGGCTTCGACGGCCGTTCACGTGATGCTAGAGGTATTGCAGAAATGCTTCCCGCAGCAGATGAAGGAATGGGAACCGAAAATCAAGGAAATGATTCCTTCTTACGGGATGTCGCTTTCGAAGAATCCGGCTCTTTTTGAAGAAATTCAAGATTCAACTTCGGAAAAGCTAGGTTTAAGTTTGAAAACACTGGTTCATAGTTAATCTCTTTTATGATGGAAAACCAACCCGGTATAGCGGTTGGTTTTTTTTCGTTCCGTGGGCTTGCAGTGAATTCAGCGATGCTTCACTTCAAGGATAAAAACTTGGCATTGATAAGTCATACCTTCACCCATAAAATATAATGAGAATGTTTCTCAATAACAAAGGGGGAAGTTGATATGTTCGAGGAGTTAACGGAAATGCATGGCTATCTGTACAAGCTTGTCCATGCACGGTCTCCGGAAGATACGCCCGGTATGAAAGTTGATAACAACAATCACCTTATGCTTCTTGTGTTCTCTGATAAGCAGAAGATAACAATTGAGCGGAAGCCTTATCATGTCGGCCCTCATAAGGTCATCTTGCTGCCGGCAGGTCTTTGGATTGAGGATAAGTCCGAATTGATGGGCAGTTTGGCATTGGAGTTTGTCATCCTGGAAGAAACGCAAGCTTATCATTATGCGCCTGTAAGCTTAAGCCGAGTTATCGAGGTTGAGGTGGGTCCTTTCCCGTCGTTGTACCAATCCGTGCTGGATATCAGAACCAAGTGGAGTGGGGAACGTGTGGATCAGCTGAAGGCCCAGCATATGTTTCTAGAGCTGCTAATAATGATCATGGAGAATGCAGCCGAAAAACCTCATACCGAACATGAACGAGTGGTCAAGCAAACCGTTGAATACATTCATCGTCACTATCATCGTAATATCAGCCGAGAGCATTTGGCAGAGCGTGCAGGTCTTAGCAGCGATTATTTCACGAGAATCTTCAAGCGGCAGCTTGGAAAATCGCCGATGTCTTACTTATCGGCGGTCAGGCTGAACCACGCAAAGCAAGAGCTATTATTAACGAAGGACTCGTTTCGGACGATCGCCCAGCGCATCGGTTATGCGGACGAATTTTATTTTAGCCGCAAATTCCGAATGATGACGGGCATGTCGCCGTCCATGTATGTGAAGCAAATGAAAAAGGCGGATAAAATCGTATCCCTTCACCACCATCTGACCGGCCATTTGCTTGCGCTTGGAATTGAGCCTTACGCTGCCATCGTCAATTCCTATTATCCGATCGCGTTACATAATACGATTGAAATTGGTCATTTCCGACCTGATCTGGACAAGCTGGCCTCGGCGAACCCCGATGTCATTTTCACATGCGATATCTATGACGAGGAAACCTCTGCCAAGGCAAAAATGTTTGAGCATATCACGCAAACGATAAGCATTCCTTTCTATGACGATTGGCGTACCCAGTTTTGTAAAATAGCCACGGCAACCGGGAAGGACAAGGAGGCGGGGCTATGGCTTGAAAAGTACCAGGCAAAATCCCTGAGTGTTCGCACAAGCATCAAGCCGTATGTCGATGGAAAAACAGCCCTGATCATCGGTCTCGGCAACGGTATACTCTGTCTGTTTGGTCAGCGCAACGTAGGTGCGGTGGTTTATGACGATTTGGGGCTTAAGCCGCCCTCGGGCTTGGGCTCCATTCCTCTGTACCGCGAGATAGCTTATGAGGACATTTTCGATTACGATCCAGATATCATTTTTTTGACCAGCTTTCGTAATGACGGCTCGCAGCAAACCAAAGCGGCCATCCGGCAGACCTTGAATCAATGGTATCGGGACCCAAGATGGAAGTCGAAAAGGGCGGTTCGGAATCAGGAGGTATACTCACTGTTGGAGAGCCAGCATTTATATACAATGTATACTGCCTATTCGCATGATCTGCTGCTGGACCGTCTGCATGACTTGCTTGTGTCGGATTTGTCCAAAGAGTGGACGTAATTACCTATGTTCATGCCCTAGGCTTTTTTTATAATTAATAATGAGAATCAATATCAATGGTATTGACTTATTAATTCATAGAGATGACGGGGGAGAAGAAACAGATGCAAGTTTGGAAAAAACCGTGGCTGTTTGCCATGTTGCTGGTGATTGTACTCGTTGTATCGGGGTGTGGACTAAATCAGGGAAGTGTATCGAAGGAACCTGCTTCGCAACAAAGCGGATCGCCAACAATAGGCAGCCAGAACGAAGCGATAACCCCGGCCAACGAATCGGAAGTTCGTACCATAAAACATGAGATGGGCGAGACCAAAATTCAAGGTAACCCGACTCGTATCATCACCTTATATCAAGGAGCGAACGATGCAGCGGTCGCATATGGGGTTAAGCCTGTTGGCATTGTCGAATCCTGGCTACAAAAACCGGTGTATGATTATTTGCGAGATGAGTTAGACGACGTTCCCCAGCTCGGCACGGAGGTTCAGCCAAATCTTGAAGAAATCTACAAGTTGAAGCCAGACGTTATCTTCGCAACGAAAACGAGACATGAAGGCATCTATGATCAGCTCAGCCAGATTGCACCCACGGTCATGATCGGTGAAGTATACGACTGGAAAGCCTCGGTCAATTTGATGGGTGAGGTTCTGAACAGGGAAGATAAGTCCAAAGAACTTATGGCAGAATGGGACTCCAGAGTTGACGACTTTAAACAGAAAATGGAGGATCGCCTCCCCATCGAAGCGACCATCACTAATTTCAGGGCGGATCATGCGAGAATCTTCTACATGGGTTATGCCGGAGGCATTCTGAAAGAACTCGGATTCGCTCGTCCTGAGGGACACGATGCGGAGGTATGGGGCGTTCAGTTGACTTCCAAGGAGAGCATACCCGATATGAATGCTGACGTTATTTTCAATTTCAACTCGGGTGACGATATGGCAGCGGTAGAGAAGTATTACAAAGATTGGACAAGCCATCCCCTCTGGGCAAACCTGGATGCCGTCAAGAACAACCAAGTCTATATGGTTGATGAAGTCTCCTGGAATATGGCTGGAGGCATTCTGTCGGCGCACCTAATGCTCGATAGTCTGTACGATTTGTTTGAGTTGGACAAATGAACAAGCGCAATGCCCTGTTATTGCTCAGCGCATTCATTCTGATGGCCGGCGCGTTCATTGCGAGCCTGCTGCTGGGGCGGACGAATTATTCTTGGGTTACGCTCGTATCTTCGTTTACCCAGTATAATCCGGAACAGGTCGACCATCTCATTATTCGGACTGAGCGTCTGTCCCGGGCAGTCATTGCTTTGTCGGTAGGGGCTGCCGTCTCCTTGGCAGGGGCCATGATGCAAGCATTAACCCGGAATCCGCTTGCCTCCCCGGACGTTTTCGGCATTAACTCAGGCGCGATCCTGCTGGTCGTGCTGGCAACGCTCCTCAATCCAAGCAGCCCGATGTTGCATTTGGCCTTATACGCGGTAGGAGGTGCGACGGTGTCCGCATTCATCGTGTACGGGCTGGGCTCGTTGGGACGCGACGGGCTCACTCCTATTAAGCTAGTTCTAGCCGGTTCAGCGATAACCGCCTTATTCTCGTCCGGTACGCAGGCTATTCTTGTCATGAATGAAAACGGGCTGCAGGATGTGTTGTTTTGGCTGGCAGGTTCCGTGAGCGGCCGCTCGATTGATCAGGTCCTGCCACTGTTCCCGTTTATGGCGGCAGCGGGCGTGGCAGCCCTGTTCATGGGCCGGGCGGTCAACCTGCTTATGACCGGGGAGGACGTTGCGAAAGGACTCGGACAAAACACCGTGCAGGTGAAACTGATGCTCGGCGTCCTGATCGTCGTTCTTGCCGGCGGTTCGGTAGCCATCGTCGGCGCGGTGGGTTTTATCGGCCTGTTCGTTCCGCATTTGGCACGCTCTTTGACAGGACGGGATTACCGTTGGGCTTTGCCCTTCTCTGCCGTATTGGGGGGGCTGCTGTTAATCATCGCGGATATAGCGGCACGGCTGTTGATTATGCCTAATGAAATTCCGATCGGCGTAATGACCGCGGCTATCGGAATTCCGTTTTTCATTCATGTCGCTCGTAAGGGAGGGGCGTGGAAGTGAAACGATATACCCATATTCGAAGTCGAACGGGAAGCATGGACCTACAATTCGAGACAATAAGTTTGATCTGGATACTACTGGGTTTATTGGCCTTTGTCGTGGCCATTGCCATGGGAACAGGGTGGGGAGATACCTATATATCGCCGAATGCCGTCCTTTCAACCTTATTCGGCACGGGATCGGGAGAGCACGATTTTATCCTGCTAACGCTTCGGATGCCGCGGGTATTGACCGCCTTGTTCGTCGGAGCGGCCCTTGGCGTAGCCGGTGCCATTCTGCAGGGGATCATTCGCAATCCGCTGGCATCGCCGGATATTATAGGCATTACCGGTGGGGCTTCGGTAGCCGCGGTGAGTTTCATTACGTTTGCCGGCGGTGTCGCAAGTATCAAGCTCCTGCCGTTAGCCTCCATTGCAGGAGCGCTTCTGATCTCCTTGCTAGTGTATGGCCTGTCATGGAAAAAGGGAGTTACGCCGATTCGTATGGTGCTGATCGGAATCGGCTTATCCGCTGCCGCTAAAGCGGCAACGACGCTAATGATTGTCATGAGCCCCGCCATATCGGCCGGCAAAGCATATCTTTGGCTTACCGGAAGCGTTTATGGGGCTTCCTGGCAAAACGTATATACGATTGTTCCGGTTGTTGTGCTTGGTACTTTGCTTGCCCTGGCATTCAGCCGAAGCCTGAATGCCCAGGAACTTGGCGATGATATTGCAAGCAGTCTGGGCGTCAAGGTACAGCGGCATCGATTCCTGCTCATCCTCATTAGCGTAGTTCTAGCGGGGACTGCCGTATCCGTCGCGGGCGCGATCGGTTTTATCGGTTTGATCGCGCCGCATATCGCGCGGCGATTGGTTGGCCGATTGTATGGGGGAATGATGCTGGTGTCCGGTCTGATCGGCGGGCTTCTCGTCTTCATGGCCGATCTGATCGCCCGTACCCTGTTCTATCCGCTGGATATTCCGGCAGGTATCTTCACGGCCGGTATAGGTGCTCCGTTCTTCATCTATTTACTGTTCAGGAACCGCAATCAGATATAGCTAAGGAGGGAAGCCGTTTTGACAACGCTGCAAGTAAAAGAGCTGACCGTAGGGTATGGGCCCAAGACGGTAATCAAGGATATGAACCTGATGATTCCTGAAGGAAAAATAACCGTATTCATTGGTGGAAACGGGTGCGGAAAATCGACTTTACTGCGCACGCTTGCCCGATTGCAGAAGCCTGATACCGGCGCGGTTTTGCTGGATGGCAGGCAAATTGCCCAGATGTCGACCAAAGAGGTGGCCAAGAGCTTGTCCATATTGCCTCAGGGTCCATCGGCGCCGGAAGGCCTTACTGTCCGTCAATTGGTTCGCCAGGGAAGATACCCGCATCAGAGCTGGTTGAAACAGTGGTCGCCAGTTGATGAAGAGATGGTGAACGTTGCATTAAAGTCTACCCGCGTGGAAGCTTTTGCCGATCAGACCGTGGACTCCCTCTCCGGTGGCCAGAGGCAGCGAGCATGGATTGCCATGACCCTGGCTCAAGGAACCGGTATGCTGCTGCTCGACGAACCGACGACATATCTGGACCTGTCCCATCAGGTAGAGATATTGGATATGCTGTATGAACTGAATGAGCGGGATCAGCGCACCATCGTCATGGTGCTGCATGACCTGAATTTAGCTTGCCGTTATGCACACCACATGGTGGCTGTAAGCGAGGGGAATATTTATGCGTTCGGAGCACCTGAGGAAATCGTGACGCCGGAAACTGTTAAAGACGTCTTCCAATTGGATTGCGAGGTCATACCAGATCCCTTGTTCGGCACGCCGCTGTGTATCCCTAGGGGAAAGGGTAGAATTATCGGGCAGTTTTAAGCGTCCCTGTTTGGATCGTTGTTTGTAGGAAGGTCTTTCATACTTGCTGCATCGGTACGGGTATCCGTTGAAGGTTGAATACGAACAGAGTGAGGATAAACGATATGGAACCAAAGTGCTTGGACGAGTTACAAAAGAAGTTCGGCATTCGGACGGATGCCGTGACGGGCAGTTATTCAATTGAGCTTCGGTTACTGCTGCATGATGAGGAAGCGAAGCGGTTTCTCGATGAATACAATGTCGTTATTCGTGGGGAGGATCGAGCAGTCGCAGCTGTTTTTTGCGCGGGTTGGCTGAGCAAAATCGCCTTGGGTCTGCAATATGCCATTTCCGTTTGGCAAATCGCACCCGATTTTTCAATACCGAATATGACTCTGCATTGGACGACCAACAACCATAAAATGAGCTATTTCATAGAGATGAGTCATTGGCAGGCTGTATTAGCTCCTGAGAACGAAGTGGATCGACGGGGTTGGTTAGAGAGCGTCATGGAGAGATTCTACTTCGCTACAGCAAGACCGCTATTGGAAAGCTTGTCGGCGGCAAGCGGACTCCACATCCAACAGCTCTGGGGGCAATGGCCAACCCGATTCTATCGGGAACATCAGACATGGCTGGAGGAGCAGCACAACGAAGCGATAAAGAACCGTCTTCATGAGGATTATCGATTTTTACGTGAAGAGCTGGACCCCGAGGCAGCTTTTGCTCGGAAGAAAAATCCCTTCGCAGTGAAAATTCGTCCGCTTCCGCCGTTGGTTGACCCCGACTACCGGCCACCGATGAAAACGGCCTGCTGTCTTTATTACCGCACGGAAGGAAGCGATTACTGTTATACCTGCCCGCGTTTGAATGAACAGCAGCGTGAAGTGAAAAGAAAGGAATACATAGCGATGTTACAGGAAAATACGCATTGATGGGGACCATTCGTGCTCTTAATGCGAAAAACATGAGTCCAGCGGTTCAATGTTGAACCGCTTTTTTTTTATGCTGCCAAGCATCACTGATAACAATATTTCGGATAATATTGAAAGTTTACAGGATATTATGAACGGACCAAGCCTCTTATAATGAGTTAAAGAAAGCAGCTTGATAACACTTACATAGCAATCACGAGGAGGCTTATCCATGAAAATCACCCGGCATGCGGAAAATCCGATAGTAGTGCCTGGACTCTACGATTGGAGAAAGGTGACGGTATTCAATCCGGCCGTCATTATCGATAACGGAAAATTCTATATGATTGAACGGACGGCAGGATCCCTGACTCCCTGCAAGAACTACCTGGGTCTGCTGGAGAGCACGGATGGCGTGCATTTCACCCATGTGCTGGACGAACCGGTGGTAACGCCGGACCAGCTGGGGTTCCCCTATGGCAGCATCCAGGACCCGCGAATCGTCAAGATCGACGACACCTTTTATTTGAACTATGCCTTGCGCCCGTGCGCCATGAACTATTACCCGACGGGAGCCGGCATCCCCGAACGCGCGATTCCCGAATATCCGGACGGCTGGGGCCAAGAGGAAGGCCATTGGCTGACGCGTTCCGGGATCCTGACTTCGAAGGATCTCATTCATTGGGAGTACCTGTGCGATACAACGCCGCTTGATATCAATGATCGCGACAACATTCTGTTCCCGGAGAAAATCAACGGCAAGTATGTGCTGCTTCGCAGACCGGAAGAATACGTAGGGGAGGAATACGGAACCGAAAAAGCCGCCATGTGGATCAGCTACTCCGATGACTTGGTGCATTGGGACGAGCCGAAGCTGTTGGCAAAAGCCGAGAACAACGATTGGGAGTTTAAAAAAATCGGCGGCTCGACGCCTCCGGTGCGGACGGACAAAGGTTGGCTGGTGCTCTACCACGGCGTAGACCAAGATACCGTTTATCGCGTGGGGGCTTTGCTGCTGGATCTGGAGAATCCGGAGAAAATCATCGCCAGAACCCGCCGGTTCATTATGGAGCCGGAGACGTATTATGAAAAATTCGGCTATCAGATCCCGAACGTCATTTTCCCGACAGGCAATGTGGTCAAGGACGGTCTCCTCTATATCTATTACGGCGTAACCGATACGGCAATTGCCCTTGCGACGGTACCATTAGATGATTTGGTGGATTATATTTTGAACGAACCGCAATAAAGACGCTTCAGGGCGTGGCAAATGACTTGGTTTCACTGCCACGCTATCTGTAAAACCTAAGATGTAAGCGATACCATCATAATGGAAAAACGTGAATTTAATGTAACGAAAATTGACGCTATCTAAAGAAATATGATGAATGAGAACTCCGTTTTGTCCGAAATGACTTAAAAAAATCAGATGAAATCGTTTTTTTAGCAGATATTGGGATCTCTAACCCGATTGTATAATTAATATATCTTATATTGTTAAATATAAGAACATGATATGTAACATATATAGAGAGGGGTATAACAAATGAAAACGTCTAAGAAGCTTAGAACGATGCTGCTCACCGGAACTGCTGCGCTGCTGCTCATGTCAACCGTCGCTTGCGGCTCCGGCGAGAAAGACGCTGCCCAACCGGAAAAGGTTACCTTGAACATCATGCATCCATGGACATCGCCGAACGTGGATAACGAGGTGTACAAAGAGCGGATCGCCGAGTTCGAAAAACAGCATCCCGACATTATCATCAAGCAGGACGG